>JGI26081J50195_1000667_pt1 | contig 14433 bp, 6 predicted proteins | sample SaaInl74LU_5_DNA_FD_50195 | JGI IMG/M metagenome (IMG submission 50195) | reverse complement strand
CCGTCAATAGCGGCTTTGGCTTCTTTACGACTCATATCCGTTTGCTGACTTAAGCCGAAAGCGCTAACACCATAGACAATACCGAAATTGACTGTTTTCGCATTGGAACGTTGTTCGCGAGAAACTTCTTCCAATGGCACTTCAAAAACCTTCGCTGCAGTAGCCTTGTGTATATCCTCACCGTTGCGGAAGGCTTCGATCATCGCTTCATCCTTTGCTAATGACGCAATCACACGCAACTCTATCTGGCTGTAATCTGCGGCCAACAAAACGTGTTGTTCGTTCGCGGGGACAAACATAGCCCGAACGCGACGACCGTTTTCCGTGCGGATCGGTATGTTTTGCAGGTTGGGGTTGGTTGAACTCAACCTCCCAGTAGCCGCTACGGTCTGGTTGTAGCTGGTATGAATCCGCCCCGTTGCAGGATGGACCAGTTCAGGTAGCGCATCTACATAGGTACTCTTCAATTTTTTCAATTCTCGGTAGGTCAAAATAGAATCCACAATCTCATGCTTGCTCCTGTAGCCCTGTAAAATATCCTCCGATGTTGCGTATTGGCCTGTTTTTGTCTTCTTGGGCTTGTCTGATAATTTCAAATCTTCGAACAATACTTCACCCAGTTGNCGCGGGGATCCCACATTGAAAGGACGGCCAGCCANTGCTACAATAGTCNCCTCGAGCTCGTCTATCAATTGGCCNAATTCATGACTGTAACTGTTTAACGNAGCAACATCTACCCTGATGCCTTCTCGTTCCATCCGCGCCAAGACGGGCACCAATGGCATTTCAATATTTTCAAACACCTTCAGCACCCCAGTTTCTTTCAATTTTGGCTCAAAAACCGCTTTCAACTGAAGGGTGATGTCTGCATCCTCTGCTGCATAGTCGACCACAGCTTCCACAGGCACTTCGCGCAATGTCTTCTGCATTTTACCCTTTTTACCAACGACACTTTCGTAGGAAATGGTGGTATAATTCAAATAGGTCTCCGCAAGAATATCCATTTTGTGGCGCATATCCGGCTGCAGTAAATAATGTGCGATCATCGTATCGAACAATGGACCGCGCACTTCTATGCCGTAGTTCAGTAATACACCGATATCGTATTTTAAATTCTGACCAATCTTTCGGACCGATTCAGATTTGAAAAACGGCTGAAACGCAGCAATCCACTCTTGTGCCTGGTCACGCTCCTGCGGTACGGGCACATAATAGGCTTTACCTGCTTCAAAAGAGAAACTCATGCCGATCAGTTCGGCAGAAAGAATATCTAATGATGTCGTTTCTGTATCAAAGCAAACCTCTTCTTTTTCAAGCAACAGTCGGCCCAATTCGCGAGCTTCCGGCAAGGTCTCAATACATTGATACATGTGATCCGCTGTCGCAATCGACAATCTTCCGCTCGGTACGTCCGCTTCAGTTATCGCCTGCTGCGGTTCGCCAAAGAGGCTCATTTGATCGTTACTGGCCAATGCTACCTTCTTTGTTGGCACTGGCTTCGCACTAACCTCATCCGCGGCATCGCGCTGCAATCCCAACCTTCTGCCTAGTGTGCGGAACTCTAATTCTTCAAACAGATCTAAAAGGGCTTCTTGGTCCCATGGATCTCTAGTCAGTGAATCTGGGTTTAAATCAATAGGAACTTCAAGAATGATCCGCGCCAACTTTTTTGAGAGCAGCCCTAATTCCGCATTATCTCGAATTTTCTCGCCAAGTTTGCCTTTGATCTCATCAGCATGCGCCAATGTTTCTTCTAAAGAGCCGTATTGCTTCAAAAGTTTAGACGCAGTCTTCGCACCGACACCGGGTAAACCGGGAATATTGTCCACAGCATCGCCCATCATGCCTAGGTAGTCAATGACCTGTTCAACGCGATCGAGTTCAAATTTTTCACAGACCTCAGTCTCTCCCCAGATTTCCGGCGGATTGCCGCCACGCGCAGGGCGGTACATAAATATGTTTGGTGATACCAATTGGCCAAAGTCCTTATCGGGCGTCATCATGTACGTGGTATACCCCTCTTTTTCGGCTTGCTTCGCCAAAGTTCCAATCACATCATCTGCTTCATACCCCGGAACACCTAGGGCCGGGATTTTAAAAGCTTCCAACAGCCTGTGGATATAGGGCACGGCCAGCTTTATCGCCTCCGGCGTTGCATCCCGGTTCGCCTTATATTCTGGAAAAATCTCGTGGCGTTCAGTAGGCTGGGGCAAATCGAAACAAACGGCGATGTGCGTAGGATTCTCTTTAGACAACAGGTCCAGTAGCGCACTTGTAAATCCATAAACTGCACTTGTATCAATCCCACCAGAAGTCACTCTTGGGTTTTTTGCAAAGGCAAAATACGCCCTGAAAATGAGCGCATAAGCATCTAATAAGAACAGCTTTTTGCTTTGATCCGGTGTTTCTTGACCCATGGAATAGATTTTGCGATTGGCTACAGAAAAATAAGGGAGTTAAGATAGCTACTTCAGTGCAAATACCGAGTTTTGCAAGCAAACAATCCTAACCGCATGGAGTTGTTATTAAGCATCCACACAGATATTATGATTTTCAGAATATTCTTCACCCTCGGGTTCATGCTCGCCATTGACTTATACGCCTACCAAGCCTTTAAAACCGTCTTTCGTAGCAGCGCCACCCCCTACGTATATTGGGGCATCACGATTGCTTATGTTATTTTCTCCATCACGCTGGCCTTAATGATGACGAGTGGGAAAGTAGAATACCGCTACCTCGGTCTGCTCATGGGTGCATCCATTTTACTTGCTGTCCCGAAGCTCATTGCCATTGGCCCGCTTCTTATAGAAGATATAGTGCGGTTGAGCCAATTTGTCTTTCGCGGTGTAACCACCCAACCCACTTTAATGCCTGAGCGCAGAGCCTTCATTTCAAAATTGGCCCTGGGCCTCGCCGCCATACCCTTTTTAGGGATTATCGACGGCATTTGGAAAGGACGCTATCGCTATCGAGTTATTTCCCACACCCTAGAATTTGATGACCTACCCGATGCTTTTGACGGCTTTACGATCGCACAAATTTCGGATATACATAGTGGATCGTTCGACAACACAGAAAAAGTTCAATACGGCGTAGATATGGTAAGTGCACTTGGCGCCGATTGTATCGTATTCACTGGCGATATGGTGAACAATACCGCCAGCGAAGCCGAACCGTGGATTCCCGTTTTCCAAAGATTAAAGGCAAAATCAGGCATCTTTTCTATCCTAGGCAACCACGACTACGGTGATTATTGGCGTTTTCCTTCACCGGAGGCCAAAGTCGCGAATATGGACAGGCTGAAAGAAATTCACGCTGAAATGGGCATGGACCTCTTACTCAACGATAGCCGTTTTTTTGAGCGCAACGGACAGCGGTTGTACCTCGCAGGGGTTGAAAATTGGGGGTTGCCACCATTCCCTCAGTACGGCGATTTAAATTCTGCGTTAAATCAAATCCCAGAAGATGCATTCACAGTGCTCTTAAGTCACGATCCGTCGCATTTTGACGCTGAAGTAAAACAACACCCAAACAAAATACACCTGACACTTAGTGGACATACACACGGCATGCAATTTGGCATTGAAATCCCTGGGTGGATCAAATGGTCACCTGTAAAATTCAAATACCCCAAATGGGCCGGTCTTTACCCAGAGCAGGACGGGAGAGTTTTGCATGTAAACCGTGGGTTTGGATTTTTAGCTTTCCCAGGTCGTGTGGGGATCTGGCCGGAGATCACGCACATCACATTAAAGAAGAAGGTCGCTTAGAATCGGTCCTTGTAAAGCTTCGACATGAAGTAGATGTGAGGTAAACTGATGGCGCTGAGGAAGACTAAAAAATAGCTCGACCAGGCCAGCATTGAATTCTTATCGAATCTAAATACCAACAGGAACAGTACCACCGCGCCGATAGTAAATGGCAGGGCCTTCATCCACATTTCTAAATTTGTCCATTTGTGCGACAACTTTAAGTGGTTCCATCCAGATAGACTGTGTTGTAAAACAAAGTAAATCCCGAATGCGGTAGCCAAAGGTAAAGTAGCAGTCAAACTGAGTGTCACCATCGCAACGATCCAGGGGATCGAACGAAACCAAAGCCCCATAAAAATCCCAAGTGTTAGGGTCATTCGGATGGCCATATTTACAAATTCAGCAGGCCAATCCACCCTTGTGATGCCCATAACTTCCAGTACTGTATTGACCTCGCCTAGATGTGGCAACAAAATCATAGCCAGTAGCATTGTTCCCCACAAAAACGACAACCCGATACTAGGGAAACCCCATTCGCGCAAGTCCGTTTCTCCGAAATGCCAAGCGCTGTAGACTAGAAAAGCGACTAAACCTATGACCGGACTGGCCGCCCAAAATAAAACGACAAGGAGCATAATGAAGCAATAGCGCAAAATGAATTTTGGCAATCGGTCCTTGTTTGCGTGGCTGTAGCCATCCAGTGCCCCATGTGGAATGCCGTATAAAAACAACAAGAAAACCAATATGGCCTGCAAGCCGTAGGTAACATAGGTAGGCAAGAATACAACCGCGATTGAAGCAACCGTGAACAAAAGCGGTGCCCAACGGGAAGGCTTAGCTACCACGAAGGCAATAAAGGAGGCCGCCAATGCCCAGAGAAACTTTAAAACCGGCAATCGGGCAAACATGCTTAATTCCCATTTAACGGAGGACTTTTCGTCCAAGAACTGAAACACCTTACTCGCCTTTTGGGTAGCAAACAGAGATTCAAAAATTTCTTTACCCCAATGTGGTTTATGCTTTAAAATATGCAGCAGTAGGTGGTCGTAAAAATTAAAGCGATCCATCTCGCTTTTTGGGAGACGCAGCCACGAAGACTCTTTTCGCTCTTGCGCAATACCACTGGCCAATTCCTTTGCATGCTCAAACATGCTCTTAAAGGCATAACCGGTCGTGGCTTTTATTCTTCCCGCACGCGCGCCGGTAGAAATGATTCGCGCATCTTGATCTTTTACTTCAGCGTACTGTGTCATAGGAATTGTCCCGCGCTCCTCATGTACGATATCGAAAGATAAACCAGGAGATAGCAAGTAGTTGCGAAGGTGATTACTTGCCAATTCATGCGGCAATGGTTCGCTTCCAAATCGCGTCATTTCAACCAATGCCTCTTTCGTTCCCGTTGGAAGTACGTACATGAACTGTGTGAAACCGTTTTGGGGAATATTGAAGTCCATAAGGGTCATCTCATTAGGCGTCCAATAATCTTCCTGCAGCTCTACTCGCCAACCCACAAAACTTTGTAACACTAAGGGACCCATTGGCTCCTTAATTCTTGGCGGTCGACTGTCGAACACCTGCTGAACTTCCCAAGTATAATCGCCACTTGATAATTCTACCGCATCCGTCCTGGTTTTCAATCCATCAACCGCGCCTCTGATCCAGACAATGTTCTCATAGGACTGCGCTACGCTCTTAACCTTATTATATAGTGCAGTACTTTCCACCATGTAATAATGTTGGTCCTCGAGCGATTCCAGTCCGTCGGCAGTAGCTATTGTATCCCATTGATGGGACAACACGTCGCGAAGTTCGGTACGTATCTTGTGTTCTGAATCAGCCCAAAAACAATAGGTTTTATCGTTTTTTAACTTCGCGTCCGGCTCAAGGATAAGGATCTTAAGCGTATGCAACAGATTCTTTCGCTCCAATTCAAGCAAAAGCAACCCGTTGGCAGCGCCCATTCCTAAAAACCCTATATCGTACCGGTTCATTGATTAAATGTCGATTTGACCCTTTATAATTTGTCTAACAGCTCCTGTTCGATTAAGTTCGCTAAACCATACTAATTAGAGGTATATATAGCCATTTATAACAATTTACCCCCAATATATAAGTGTTTTCACTTATTTTTCACGTGTCGTGAACAAAAGAATATTTCGTAAGTTAAGTGGTAGTTATAACCTTTAATATTTTAACACCATGTCATTATTTTTAGACGGATCTATGGGATTCGATCCGAACGATTACGTATCGTTCACATTCTTCGCCGGATACATGGCGATGTTAGCCGCTTCGGTATTCTTCTTCTTCGAAAGAAGTAGAGTTTCAGACGAGTGGAAAACTTCAATGCTCGTTAGTGGGCTTATTACTGGTATTGCAGCAGTGCACTACTACTACATGCGTGATTTCTACGCTGCCGGTAATGGAAGTCCAGTAGTTCTACGTTATGTAGACTGGACGCTAACTGTACCACTTATGTGTGTTGAGTTCTATTTGATCACCAAAAAAGCTGGTGGTACGAAGTCAATCTTGTACAAACTGATCTTAGCTTCAGTTGCGATGCTCGTAACTGGTTACATCGGTGAGGCATTTTACGCAAACGATCCTGTTTCTTGGGTTTGGGGTGCTATTTCTGGTGCTGCTTACTTCTACATCGTATGGATGGTATGGAAAGGCGACGTTGCTAAGTTGGCGAACAATGCAGGTGGTGCAGTAGCGAAAGCAAACAGTGCCCTAGCGAAATTCGTAATCATCGGTTGGGGTATTTACCCTATCGGTTACATCTTAGGTACAGCAGGTGGATTCTTCGGAATGGACCTAGGTATCGAAGCAAANGAAGAAGTACTAAACTTGTGCTACAACCTTGCAGATGCAATCAACAAAATTGGATTTGGTCTTGTTATCTATTCTCTAGCGATCAGCTCAGAAAAAGAAGCAGCTTAATCATTCATTACAGAGTGTTGGAAAACCCCACGGCGAAAGTCGTGGGGTTTTCTTTTTTCGGTAAAACCGCATGCTTGTCTATCTTTAGAGGATACTTCATCCCGAGAACATGAAAATTAAACTCCTACTGCTGGCCCTACTGGCTGCCCTATACGTTACTGGCCAAAATACAGGCGTTCATTCCTATGCGATTGATCTAACCCATGTCGTTGAAGACCGTGTGAAGGTTACCGTTGACGCTTCTTTGGTCCAATTATCAAACCCCAAAGACAATCAATACAAATTTCACTTTCCCGCGACCATACCAGGAACCTACGCCACGCTAGACTATGGTCGATTTATTCAGGATTTTAAAGCGTACAACACAGGTGGACAACCGCTAAAAGTCAAGCATAAGGGCAATACCTTCACTATCTATGGCAAACCCGAGCGCATCGAATATTGGGCAGATGATACGTTTGATGCGCGCATTCGTAAAAATAAAGTCTTTGAGCCCGCAGGGACGAATAATCAAGAGCGGACTAACTTTCTGTTAAACGCAGCTGGCTATTTTGGATTTTTCGAAGGTAAAGAGGCACTCCCCGTAGCACTTGAAATCACAAAAAGTCCAAGTCTTTATGGGCTTAGCGCATTAGAAGGTTACAGCTACGGCAATACACAAAACTTTTACGCGCGCGACTACCATCACTTCCTTGATTGCCCCATAATGGTAAGTAAACCGGATACGACATCCTTCAAACTAGGGGGCGCTAAAGTGACCATAGGTGTGTTTACGGAAAATGGCCGGGAGCTATCACAAGAGATATACGAACAAGTCGAAACTAGTATGAAGGCGATCGAAGCTTTTTTAGAGGGGAATCTTCCCGTCGAAAACTACGCTTTTCTCTTCTATATCAAAGACCACACAGAGTTCGAAGGGCTATTTTCTGGGCAAGAAATTAAGGTAGGTACAATCATTAAAGCCATTCGTACACTTGCTGGAAAAGGTTTTGGAGCGCTCGAACACGGCAACAGCTCTGTGTACTATTTGCCAGATTTCGGAGGCACAACCGTTTTGGATGGAATGGCCGATGTGTGCATCCACGAATTTTTTCATATCCTAACACCACTAGGTCTTCACAGCGAAGAAATTGGAAATTTTGATTACATCAANCCAAAAATGAGTCAACACCTTTGGCTCTACGAAGGCATCACCGAATACTTCGCAGGCATCAGTCAACTAAAAGGCGGTGTTATAGATAAGGAAGAATACATTCAAAGTCTACTTAGGGGAAAGATTCGTGCTGCCGACCGCTATCCAACAGCGAAAATGTCATTTACTGAAATGAGTGAAAACGTTTTGAAGAACCCCTATAAAAAGCAATACGGTCAGGTCTATCAGCGTGGTGCATTAATGGGCGCATTACTAGATATTCGTATCATGGAACTCACCGGTGGTGAAAAAGACCTGCACGACATCATCCTCGCTCTGCGCGACGTTTACGGACCAAACAAAAGCTTTAAAGACCCACAAATCATCGCCGAATTTGTTGCATTAGTACATCCTGATCTTCAAGAGTTCTTCGACGACTATGTCACTGGACGCAACGAATTGCCTACCAAAGAGTATTTAAACAAAGTCGGTATAGATTACGACCGCCGTTACGCAGGTCCTGTTGTGGTAGATCCCCTCCGGGACAATGGTTACAAAACAAGAGGTATCCGATCTACGGACTACTTAGAAATCAAAAACATCTCAAAAGAAAACCCCTATCAACTAGAAAAGGGAGATCGCGTACAACGTTATGCTGATGAACTGGAAACGGCATACGGCGGACCTAAAGAAGGCAGCCCCTTAGTACTGTTAATAGAACGCAACGGAACGAAATTCACGGTGCCTTATAACGTCGCTTATACAACGGGTTCAAAAAAACACTACATCCGATTCCAAAGAAATCCGACTGCGGCACAATCAGCCTTGCAAAAGCTTTGGTTTAAGAATTAGCGAGTTATAATGAGTTGCTCTGTGAATCTGCTGGAAGGAGATACCGCCGTTACATGAAAAGTCCCATTAGGCAGTGCGTGTATCCCTAGCTGAATCTTTGAACCATTATAAGTATGTTTTTCTCTGAGCCACAGCTTACCTGTAGTATCATATATAAAAATATCCAGCGCGGTTCCTGACGCCCATGCACCATCGATAAATAACGCGTTACTTGTGGGGTTTGGGAACAACATAATGGGACGGGAATTCGGCTGTTCAGTGAACCCTATACCCTGAATGAATTCGAACCAATTCAAATTAAATTCAGAACCTACATCAAGACGCAATTTATAATCTCCTTGAGAAAGGATACCGCCAGGTTGATTTGTTGTTTGCCAGGTTTGCCAACCGCCCGTTGCACCTAAAGATATTGATGGAAAACTAGTGACATAATTCCCCAGTGTATCCGTAAATATGAATTGCATATTCACCCCTGAAAGCGATGCGTGACGGTAATCAACGCTGTAGGTAGCACTATTTAAAACTTTAACGTCGTAGATAAGGTAATCCCCTGCACCTAAGTATCCTATGTTTTGACCTCCTCCAATGTCCGTCGTGTTCTCAAGGGCAATACCATCCATAGTAGTAAACGCTTCTGCTTCAATTTTACCGGGTATAACATGTACAGTTGGCAGCGTATTCTCTACTAATTCTTGACTAAAGGACTGAACATTGGTGCCGTCTTTCGCTTGTAACGTCGTCCCTGCATATGAAATTTTGATTTCATCCAGAAATGTTAAAGCTTGGCCTATACCTATGAGCACATTACGGGAATTGGAGGGACTCTTGGCGACGGAGGTTATAGATGCCGGAACTCCATTCACCGTTACATAATAGGAAGCAGTGGCGCCAAGATTTGCTGAGTCAAGAGGTTTGTTTGTCTGTACTTCGATCGTGCTGTTATCGTATGTAACTGAATGCACATATTCCGCATTGATTGTAGTGGTGCTGCCCGTGGGAACAAATTCAAAACTTGTCACATTGAACCCGCCCTGATTTGCTACAAATCTTATTTTCTTATCGTCTGCAGACAGGACAACGTTTGGTATCGTTTTGGTCGACATCACAGTCCAGCTGCCCGTATTTGTTGCGTAGTAATTTGGTGTTAATCTTACTCCATCCGCTTCGAAGTAAAAATTACCTCCGGTAGACCCACTGCAACCTTGTCGCACCTTAATGGTATAAAGGCTGTCTTGCGGTATCGTTACGCTGTAACTCATCCAATCTTCAGTATCAACAAAGCCCACCATATAGCCATTGCTATTTACTGCATCCGTGAACTTCTCAATATCAACTCCGTCATTTCTATAGGTCCAGCCTGAATTCCATGAAGGAGGGGGATTTAGTTGGAAAGATTCCGTATCAAAGTAGGCGTCCCCCAAAGGCCCCATATCGTATTCTGAAGCATGAATCACACCGGGTAAATCATGGGATTTCCATGGAATAGAAGTTGGATCCTGAACTTGACGAAACATCGCATCAATGACACCTCTATTATACGTACAGTTCTGCGCTTTTAAATCCGTAGTTAACTGCATGAGTGTTGCAGTAGCAGTAGCAACCGAAGGAGCCGAACCATTACCGCTCCAATAATCAAGTAGATCTTGATAGCCCGCAGACTTGGTAATGCTCAACGGTGCATTGATCGTCTCAATCTTTTTTAATGGCCACCAAGCCCAACCTACACCTTCAGATTCCATAATGCTGATAAAGAAGTATACCATGCATTGGAGTTTTCCCCTGTTTCACCAAACCAAATAGGCACATTATAAGTATCACGTAAATCCAAGCCGTACTGAATGTCCGCTACACTATTTACAGGTGACCAGTACTTATGTGGTGAATAGGCCATGTTGTTATCCCATGGCGGTGTCAAACCGGTATAGGTGTTTGCGAACCAATTCCCTTCGATAAAGAGGATGTGATTGGTATCGACAGAACGAATGCTATCCGTAACATCTTCGTAGAGTGCACGTAATAAGGTACCGCCGGGTAAATTCCAGTTGGGCTCGTTTAATAAATCGTAACCTGCAATAGTCGTATCCGTCGAATAGCGTTCTGCCAATTTTTTCCAAAGGGAAGACGTTTTATTTCTATTGTGGACACTTTCCCAAAGCGAAGGCTTTGTCGGGTCATAATCGCTTATCGCTTCATCATACCCTTGACCTCCCGGGGCTGCATGCAAATCCAGAATAACATACATGTCATTTGCGTTGCACCACTTGACAACTGAGTCAACGAGATGAAAGCCTTTCGTTAACCACGTGTTTTGGCCAAGAACAGGCTCCTCTTCAATGGGTAATGTGAATAGATTGTAATGCAAAGGAACACGAACCGTGTTGAATCCCCAGACTGACATAGAATCTACATCAGCTTTACTGAAATGATTTTCTAACCATGCTTCATAAAAAGCTTCGGTGGCCGTCGCGCCAATAAGGTCCTGAATAGTGTCTTTGATCTTGTGCTGTGGGCTTGCAAATGAAGCCGTCTGTAGCATATAGCCCTCTTGAACCATCCAACCACCAATACCCATTGCGCGAATGAGTAACGTGTCCCCATTCCCATCAACAATCGCTTTACCTGCAGCTTGAACGTATTGTGCTTTAAGTGGCTTAAGTACGCTTAAAAGAAAAACGCCTAAAATGAATAGAATACGGGGATGCTTCATGACTTATATGATTTAAACAGGCTCTAAGTTCAATTAATATTTCAAAAATCTCTTTCCCATGTGGCAGACATTAACTGGACAAAAGGGTCACAGGCCTTGAATATATTCGTCTAATGCATCTTCTTTCTGGAGTTCTAGTTTCTTTTTTAAACGGTATTTAGCCTTTTCAATGGCGGCTGGGCTCACATTTAACACTGTTGCAATCTCCTTGTTACTCATTTTTTGTCGCATTAGGTAACACAGCCTTATCTCACCTTTTGTAAGGTTTGGAAATCTTTTTATCAAACTTGCTGAAAACTCTTCGTGCAACTCCCTGTAATTTCGCTCGAAGTGGTCCCAATAGTTTTCGCTTTGTAATTCTCTATTGATTTCCCTTGTCATCGATTTCAAAAATGCTTGAACATCGCTAGATCGGTCCTTCTGTTTACTTTCATTGACCAGGCGCTCTTTGAATGACTGGAGCAATTCTAATCGACTGGTGGTCTTCATTAATTGAAAACTCAAATCTGTTTTCTGCTGGTTCGATTTAACCTCAAGCTCTATTGCCTTTGTCTTTAGCAGCTCACGTTCCGTTTCTACTAACCTCAATCGCGTTGACCTAAACTTTCGGTCCTGATAAAAGAAGACTCCTGTTGCGATTAGAGAAACGAAAACAATCAGAAGTAATACCCTGAACCATGCACGTTGAATCAGGTAAGAAGCAATAGTAAAAGGAATTGTAATCGACTGCACTACTTCGTTCGCCCCTGTTGATTGAAGTTCTAATGTGTAGTTCCCCGGGGGCAATTCTTGCAAGTCAATAGTTCTACTGCCATAAGGCAACTCTACCCAATAGCTGCCCAATTCTTTTATTCGATATCGATTCGCTATACCGTTACGCAATAAATTACTGACCAATTCAAAATTGAAACGTACAGATTTCGTGCCTGCTGGGAAAAGTAAAGGCTGTGAAAGGACTCCTCCATCTTTGATTAAATGGACAACTTTAGGTAGGTTATCCGCATAAACCTCCGTCAAAACAAGCAGCGGTTTTACAGAGGTGATTGCCGTATCAGTGTGAATCTTAGCTACACCTTGGGTTCCTCCCAAAAGCAAATTAGAACCTTCAAAAAGCAACGTTTTTCGATTCGACAACCCGACCTGTAGCTCATCGGTCTCCTTAAAAACTTCATAAGACCACTTCCCAACGGCATCTACAGAGATACTTAACAGTCCCAAGCTAGTCGCAGCAAATAGTGCACCGTCGTGTTCCGCTATTGAATAGCAGTTCACAAAGGAATCCTTGCCGATTATAGTATCAACAATCTGCCCTGCTTCGACTACCAGTATTCCACTACCCTCGGTACCAATGAGCTTATACTCATTAAAGATCTCAATATCAAGTACTGAGTTTTCTAATGGAATAGCGTTTATAGTTCCTTTATTTGAAAGCGTGTAAAGTCCTTGAAATTCCGTTCCAACCCACAGTAGGTCGCCATCAAATTCCAAATCCATTATATTTCTTCCTACTTCCCATGCAGTATTGAATGGAGAGATAATTCGAGTCCCATCCCAAAACTGAAGTCCATACAGCGTTCCGATCCATAAGCTATCGCCCCAGGTAGTCGCCATAGACCAGATGTTTGAATTCTCCAAACCCCTAGAGGAAGGTGAAAAAGCAAGGAAGCGCTCTTTGATCGTTCCGAGAGTATCAATTACAAATAGGCCTTCACCTAAACTTCCTACCCATAANTCATCCTTATAAAATGCCAAGCTCGTAATTACTTCAGGCAACGCNTCATTTGAGAAAGTCTGTGGCAGNAAGCCGGATGCTCCNCGCGAGTATNTCACCAATCCCTCGCCATCAAATCCTACCCATAAGTGTTTGTCAGAGACCATGCTGATTGCACTCTGGATACTAGACGCTATAAATTCTTTTGGCTTGGGCAGCCGCTCTACCGCCTCATTTTGTGTTGAGAATTGGGCAACACCACCATTAAACGTTCCTAACCAATAAGAGTCGTACACTTCATAAATGCCATAAAACTGATCGGTTATGATGCCCGAGCGAGGGTCTTGCTTGGTATAATGATGGGTGGTTGTCCCATCCCATTTATACACGCCAGAACCATCGGTAGAAATCAGTAAACCATCTCCGTCTATTATAGCATCGCGCTGTGTTCCATCGAATTCGATATTCAATTTCTCAAAACGCTCACCTATTCTTTCAAATACACCTGTACCTTCTACACTATAAATGACTCTTCCGCCGCTTACGTCTACCGTCTTTCTGAATGAGCTTACACTCGTATTTACATTATACGACTCAATGCGCTGCTCAGATTTTAAGTAATACAGCAAATGATCACCACTGGTTGCAACCCATAGCGTATCGCCCTGATCTGCAAAATCAAAAATAAACTTTAAGTCTTCGTTGAAATCCTGACTCTGAAGGCGCTCCCAACTTTTACTACCTGCCTTGAGTTGGAAAGCACCCAACCCGGAACTGCCAGCCCAAAGTGTCCCTTCGTTGTCTTGATGAAGGGAGATTATAGAAATATTCCTTGGAAGTTGTGGTAGTAAACTATCGTTTATCGGTCTAAGAACTTTTAAATCAACGCCTACAATACCTCCCAACTGAAGTCCAATTATAAGAGTGGAATCTTTTGTAACGAGGAGGCTTTGAACATTATTTGATCTGCGGTTTACTGTGGAGTCTAAAAAAGAAAATGACGCTGCCCTACCCTCGTTGTACTTGTATAAACCGTCTCGTGTTCCTATCCAGACAAATCCCCAAGGATCTTGTACTATAGAATACACCGTGGGATTATTCAAGCCCTCCGCCGAGCTAATATGACGGATAGATTGACCTCGTAAACCAAAGGAGGTTAGTATGAACAGTATTAAGAGAAGGCGACGATGCATATCAGAAATATACAAATGAAAAAGGGACCCGTTANCGGGNCCCCTCAACACTTACTTACTAACCAAAAGGTAAGTGATTATTTAAGTGCAATGCGCACAACGCTTTCGCTCAAACCATTTTGAACGCGTACGATGTACATACC
>JGI26081J50195_1000664_pt1 | contig 14483 bp, 18 predicted proteins | sample SaaInl74LU_5_DNA_FD_50195 | JGI IMG/M metagenome (IMG submission 50195) | reverse complement strand
ATTTCAGATGTAATTTTAGTTAGTGCATCAATTTCTAGATTTAATTGAAGGCCAGCGTATGAAGGAATAAATTTAGTGATTTCAAAAATTGAAGCATGAGCTCTATGCGAACATGAGAAAGCATCATTAACATAGATATCTGCTAAACTTGCTAAATGCTTTGCAAAGCCATTGTCATTTTTTTCTTCCTCTTCATAAAACCTAAGATTTTCAAGTGTTACAATTTTTTCATCTTGTTCATTAAATAAATCATTAGAATTAATTTCTTTTATATTTTTTGAAATTAATCGTATATTTTCATTTAGTTTATTTTTTAGATCCTCACATATTGGTTTAAGGGAGAGTTCACTTACAACTTTGCCCTTGGGTCTACCTACATGAGATAGTATTATTATCTTTGCTTCATTTTTTAATAAAAAATTAATAGTAGGTAAAATTTTATCTATTCGAGTAGTGTCAGTAATTTTTCCATTATCTAATGGAACATTTAAATCCAACCTAAGTAATACTTTTTTTTGATTAAGATTAGTCTCGTCTTGAATATTTCTCATTAAGAGACTTGATGAAGATGTTCTGCTATGTCACACATTCTATTTGAAAAGCCCCATTCGTTATCATACCACGCTGAAATTTTTCCCATATTTTTACCAACCACATTAGTTAAAGATAAATCAACAATTGCTGAAGCTGAATTATGATTAAAATCAATTGAAACTAATTTTTCTAATGTAACTTCTAAAACTTTCTTTGATTGTTCTTTAGAGGCGATAGTAAATGCCTCATTAATTGTCTCTTTGCTCATCTCTTTTTTTGTACAAAAAACTAGCTCTATAAGGGAAACATTAGGAGTTGGCACTCTCATTGCAATGCCTTCAAGTTTTCCTTTTAATGAAGGTATAATCTCACCGATTGCTTTTGAAGCACCCGTAGAAGTTGGCACAATAGATTGACTGGCAGATCTTGCTCTTCTAGGATCTTTATGGGAATTGTCCAAAATTCTTTGGTCACTNGTGAAAGCATGAATAGTTGTCATAAACCCTTTTTCAATTTCAAAAGTTTCATTTAAAATNTTAGCCACAGGTGCAAGACAGTTAGTTGTACAAGAGGCTGCAGAAACAATTTGATCATCTTTTGTCAAAATATTTTCATTTACGCCATAGACAATTGTTTTATCTGCATTTTTGCATGGAGCTGAAACTATAACTTTTTTGGCGCCATTTTTTATATGAGCTAATAATTTTTCTTTTGAATTAAATTTTCCAGTACATTCAAAAACATAATCAACATCAAATTTTTTCCAGTTAATATCTTCAATATTAGATTCTTGTGAAAATGTTATTTTATTATTATTAATAATTAAATGTTTTTCATCATAATCTAAATCTGCATTAAATTTACCATGAATAGAATCGTATTTAATTAAAGAACAGCTGGCTTCAGAATTTGATCGGTTATTGATGTGTTTGATTTTTATGTTTTTGTTTTGGCTTTCAATGATAGCTCTAATTACCATTCTACCAATTCTTCCCATTCCATTGATACCAACTTTTATTGTCATATTTAACTCTTTATTAGTTTTTTTGTTTTTTGTGAAATATTTTGAACTGTTAATCCAAAATATTTATAAATTTCTTTGTAGGGTGCACTTTTACCGAATGTATCAATTCCAAAAGCTAAACCCTCAGTTCCAATATATTTTTTCCAGCAATCAGTTGAAGCTGCTTCAATAGATATTTTAAATTTTGCTTCATTAAGAATTTTTTTCTTATATGCTTTTGACTGCAAATCAAAAATATCCTGGCATGGTACTGATATAACTTTAGAATANATTTTATCTTTGGCTAATTTATGGCTAGTNTCAATTGCTAAATTAACCTCAGAACCACTAGCAAATATTGTTAAATTAATTTTTTTATTTGTTCTTAAAACCTCATAAGCACCTAAAGAACATTTNTTTATATTTGAATATTTTTTTCTAATAGGTTCAAGATTTTGTCTNGTTAAAGATAACACACTTGGTGTCTTCGAATTTTTTAATGCTAGTTCCCAACACTCGATAGTTTCCATTCTGTCTGCTGGTCTAAAAACATTTAAATTAGGAATAGATCTTAATCCNGACAGTTGTTCTATAGGTTGGTGTGTTGGTCCATCTTCCCCTAAGCCAATTGAGTCGTGGGTCATTANATAAATAACNCGNTGNTGCATCAAAGCAGATAAACGAATGGAAGGTTTGCAATAATCAGAAAATATTAAAAAAGTTCCCCCATATGGAATAAATTTACTATGAAGTGCTAAACCATTCATTATTCCAGCCATGGCGTGCTCCCTAACACCATAGTGAATATAATCACCATTAAAATTAACAGAATTAATAGCGTTATGATATTTGGTTTTAGTGTTATTAGATCCCGCTAAGTCAGCTGAACCACCAATTAACGTATTATTTTCTCTCGTAAGAGCATTAAGAGTTAACTCAGAAGCTTTTCTTGAGGCTAGACTTTTGTTTTCTACTAAGAGAATTTTGTTTTTCACTTTTTAAAGCTTTAGAGAAATTATTTTTAAAGACTTTATCTACTAAATTTTTTTTTCTTTTATAAATTTTACTCCATGCAGAATTAAGTTTTGCACCCTTATTACCAATTTTTCTCCATTCACTTAAAATATTTTTAGGAATTTCAAAAGGTTTGTGTTTCCAATCTAATACTTTTCTAACTAATTTGATTTCATCTAAACCAATTGGACTACCGTGCGAAGAGGCTTTACCAGATTTATTAGGTGAGCCATAACCAATTTTTGTTTTGCATGAAATAACAGTTGGTCTTTTAGCATTTTGAACTTTTTTTAATGCAGAAAAAATTTCTCTTTCGTTATGACCATTGATTAGTATGTAATCCCAACCATAACTTTCAAATCTCTTTTTGAAATTATCTGAAACTGCCAAGCTAGTTGGTCCATCAATGATATCGAGTTATTGTCAAAAAGCATAACTAGATTTTTTAACTTTAAGTGTCCCGCTAAACTCATTGCTTCATGGCTAATGCCTTCCATTAAACATCCATCTCCAGCTAAAACATAAGTTTTATGGTTTATTATTTCTTTACCAAGTTTTTTCTTCAAAATTTCCTCTGCAATAGCGAAACCAACTGAATTAGCAATTCCTTGTCCAAGAGGACCTGTCGTAGTTTCAATACCAGTACCAGGGTGATANTCAGGATGACCTGCACAAATAGATTTTAATTGTCTAAAATTTTTAANATCATTCAAAGAAATACTTTTGTACCCAGTTANATGTAATAAAGAGTAAAGAAGCATAGATCCATGACCAGCAGATAAAACAAATCTGTCTCTATTTATCCAGTTAGGATTTTTTGGATTAAATCTAAGAAAATTTTTAAACAAAACTGTTGCTACGTCTGCCATACCCATNGGCATTCCAGGATGACCCGAATTTGCCTTTTGCACAGCATCTATAGATAAAAACCTTATTGCGTTTGATAAATCTTTATGTAATTTGTTCAAAAATATCCTATCTAGACTTAGAAGACTCAATTTAATAATATAAATATATATATATGAAAACAGACAGTGAAAAAGAAAAAAAGCTCAGTTTTGCACTTAATAAATTGAAGAGTTTGAATTTACAAAACCCAACGCTAAAGTCTAATTTAGAAAACTTAAACATTCAAAAAAATCAATTAGAAATTGAAAAAAAACAAATAGAAGAAAAATATCAAAATTTAGAAAGTGAATACAAAGCTCTTAATCAAAAATTAGAAGATATTAACCAGCAAAAAATAGAAGANCAAAAAAAAGAGACAGAATTTTCAGAAAAAATAGATGAATTAAATCAAGAAACAGATACTTTATTAGAAGAAATAGANAAATGGCAAATGTAAATATTAAATTTAATGGCAAAGAGTTTCTTCTATCTTGTGATGATGGACAGGAAGAGCATTTAGAAGAATTGTTAACTCATATTAATGAAAAATTTAGCAATTTAAAGAATGACCTTGGAAACATAGGGGAAAATAAACTTCTATTGATCACTTCAGTTCAAATAATGGATGAATATTTTGAAACTAAAAAAAAAGTAGAACAAAAAAAAACTGAATTACAGAATTTATCAAATAAATTTAGAGAATTGAAGTCATTAGTTTATGATTACAGAGATAGAAAAGAAGAAGAGATGAAGGAACTTCAACAAGATCATGAAAGTTTTAAAAAAGAAATAGAAAAAAATAAAGAAGATTATGAAAAAATAATCGAAGCTGCAGCAGATGAAATTGAAAATTTTGTTGAAAAAGCAAATTTAGAAAATCCAATTCAGTAGATTTGTGTTAAAATCTGAATTAAGAAAAAAAATTCTTAAAGTAAGAAAAAAATTTAATACAAAAAATATTCAGCTCAACTTTAAGCAAATTGTAAAAATTCTTAAAAAAGAAAAGATAACCAATCAGATTATTATAGGTGGATACTATCCGGTAAACTTTGAGATAGACGACTTGACACTGTTAAGAAAATTTAAAAAGAATAAATTTAATATTTCTTTGCCCATAATTAAGAAAAACTTTCAAATGGATTTTTATTCATGGTCATTTTCTGAGCCTTTAAAAATAAATAAATATGGAATACCTGAACCAGAAGCTAAAAATATAGTATACCCTGACGTTTTATTAATTCCCTTGGTAGCATTTGATAAAAAATTAAACAGACTTGGATATGGTGGTGGATACTACGATAGATTAATTGAAAAATTATCAAAAAAAAAAAATATCATAAAGATAGGTTTAGCTTTTTCAATTCAAGAAATTGATAAAGTGCCAACTAATATGTATGATCAAAAATTAGATTATATTGTAACAAATAAAAATATTATAAAATGAAAATACTCTTTTTAGGTGATGTAGTTGGTATTTCAGGACGGTCGATGGTTTTGAATAATTTGCTATCAAAAATTAAAGATGAAAAAATCGATTTTGTAGTTGTTAATGGTGAGAATGCAGCTGACTCAGGTGTTGGTCTTACAGAGGAAATATGTAAAGATTTTTTTAACTGTGGTGTAGATGTTATTACAACGGGCAATCATGTATGGGATCAAAAAGAAACAATGTCTCATATTGAAAAAGAAAATCGACTTCTTAGACCTAAAAATTTATTTGAACCATCTCCAGGAAAAGGCTTTGGAATATTTACTGCTAAAAATGAAATGAGAGTAGGAGTACTTAATTTGATGGGAAATGTTTTTATGAAGAAATGTGAAGATGTATTTGAAGCAGCTGAAAAATTTATGAAAAAATATAAGCTTAAAGAAGATTATGATTTTTTATTAGTCGATTTTCATGGTGAAATAACAAGTGAAAAGTCAGCTATGGGACATTTTTTTGATGGTAAAGCAACATTGGTTGTTGGAACTCACACGCATATTCCAACAAATGATACTAGAATTTTAAAAGGTGGTACTGCTTATCAAACTGATGCAGGAATGTGTGGTGATTATGACTCAGTTATTGGAATGAATAAAGAAAATTCAATTAATAGATTTTTAAAAAAAAAGTCCACAAAGCACTTTCCAGCAATTGGTGAAGCTAGTTTGTGTGGTGTGATTGTTGAATGTGATGTAGAAACAGGGTTAGCAAAAACTGTAAAAAATTTTATACATGGAGGAGAATTAAAAAATTCTCAATAATTATTATGTCGGGTCATTCAAAATGGGCAAGTATAAAACACTCTAAAGGAAAAGCAGACAAACAAAGATCTAAAGTATTTTCAAAATTATCTAAAGAGATAAGTGTAGCAGCAAAACTAGGTGATAAAGATCCTGCGATGAACCCAAGACTTAGATCTGCAATTCAAGCAGCAAAATCAGCCAACATGCCAAAAGATAATATTGAAAGAGCTATTGCCAAATCTTCGGTTAATTCTGAAACAAATTATGAAAATTTAAGATATGAAGGATTTGGTCCAGATAAAATAGCCGTAATTGTGGAAGCATTAACTGACAATAAAAACAGAACAGCTTCCAATGTTAGATCTATATTTGTAAAAAGTGGTGGNAATTTAGGAACTCAGGGATCTGCTTCACATAACTTTAATCANTTAGGGATTATTAAAATTGATAAAAAAGAAATCTCAGATGAACAAATTTTTGAACTAGCAATTGAATCTGGTGCAGATGAGTGTATTTCAAATGATGAATTTCATGAAATTCAATGTCCTATGAGTGAAATTTATAATGTAAAAAAAAATTTAGAAAAAACAATTGCAAATTTTATTTCAACTGAGATTGAATGGGTTCCTTTAAATAGTGTAGATGTTGAAAAAGATAAAGTGGAAGCTGCAATAGAGTTTTTAGAAACATTAGAAGATGATGATGATGTTCAAAGTGTTTATTCAAATATAAATTTTAAGAATAGCTAATGCTTATTATTGGAATAGACCCAGGGATAACAGGTTCTATTTGTTTTTTTCAAGATGGTAAAATAATTGATGTTATTGAAATGCCAAACATGCCTGAAGGGAAAAAAAATAAAAAACAAGTTAATGGTGCTCAAATTTATTATGAAATCTCTTCAAGAATTAAAGACATAAAGAAGGAAGATATCAAAGTTATAATTGAACAAGTATCAGCTATGCCAGGTCAAGGTGTTACTAGTATGTTTAATTTTGGACAATCGTTTGGTATTTTAAAAGGAATTTGTTCTGCAATGCAATTACCAATGTATTTTGTAAGACCGACAAAATGGAAAAAGTATTTTAACCTTATTAATTCAGAAAAAGACGCTAGTAGAACAAAAGCAATAGAGGTATTTCCTTATTTTTCATCAGAGTTATCAAGAAAAAAAGACTCAAATAAAGCTGATGCGATATTGATTGCTAGCTTTTATTACGAAACTTATAAACTAGAAGAATAAATAAAGACTTTAAAAGTCAAATTCATGACACATTTAAGTGTGAAACCTTCAATATGGAAGCTGATATTACATCTCAAGCAGTAGGCCTTGCCTCAAATACTGATTTTTCCTTGTGGAGTTTATTTTTAAGAGCAGATTTTATTGTAAAGTCAGTAATACTTATGTTGATTGGCTGCTCTATATATTCATGGGCCGTTATTATTGAAAAATTTAGACTGTTTAAAAAAATTAATTTAGAGTCTGAGGAATTTGAAGAAAAATTTTGGAAATCAAAATCAGCCGAAACTTTTTACAATAGTTTGCCAGCTGATGTAGAAAACCCTACGGCTTTATTGTTTAAAGATACAATGCAAAGTTTATTAAAAGCCAAAAGTAAAACTAACCTAAATGAAAGAATGGCAAGCATACTTGAGGTTAATATTGAAAAACAAATTTCAAAAATAGACAAAGGTTTTACTTTTTTAGCAACAGTTGGTTCAACTGCACCTTTTATAGGTTTATTTGGAACTGTATGGGGAATAATGAACTCATTCCAATCTATAGCAATCTCAAGAAATACAAGTTTGGCAATTGTAGCGCCAGGAATAGCTGAAGCCTTATTTGCAACTGCTCTTGGATTATTAGCTGCAATACCTGCAGTTGTTGCTTATAATAAATTTAATAACGACTCAAAAAAATATTCACAAAGATTAGAAAATTTTTCTAAAAGATTTTTATCAATAATATAAAATGGCTTTTAATCTCAAACGTTCATCAAAAGAGCCTATGAGTGAAATAAATGTNACTCCATTTGTTGATGTAATGTTGGTGTTATTAATTATATTTATGGTAACAGCACCATTATTAACAGTTGGAATACAAGTTGATCTACCNGAAAGNTCTGCNGACTCATTACCTGAAGAATTAGAACCATTAACATTATCTATAAANTCTAAAGGTGAAATATTTATTCAAGAATCTAAAGTTGAGTATGATAAAATTATTGCAAAGATTTTAGCTGTATCTAAAAATAGAACAGACACTAGAATTTATGTTCGAGGAGACAAATCGATAAACTATGGTAGAGTTTTAGAAATAATGGGAATGCTATCTGGCTCTGGCTTTACTAAAGTAGCATTAATTTCTGAGCCATATAAAGAGAGGTAACTAAAGTGAATAGAAATATTGTTATTTCTTTTGGGCTTCATATATTTCTTGTGATAATCACAGCTATGAGCTTACCATTCCTTGCTAAAAAACCGATTGATCTTCCTCCGATTATATCAGTTGAGTTGATTCAAATCACAGACAAAACTAATATTCCTTTTGCACCAAAAGCAAAAAAAATAATAGAGAAAGTCAAAGAAAAAGAAAAAAAATTAGTTTCTGAACAGGCACCACCAAAAAAAATAAAAAAACAAAAGCCAGATGCTGTTCCATTGCCAGATGAAAAAATAGAAAAAATAAAGAAAATTAAAGATGAAAAACAAAACCCTGAAAAAGAAGAAACAGAAATTAAACAAATTTCAGAGTTTGAAAAAAAAGAACTATTTGACACTAATAGTATTGCTGCATTAATTGATAAATCTAAGACTGAGAGTGCAGAAACAAATAAAAAATCCAATCAAGTTACCCAAGATCAGGATAAAGATATGGATTTTTCTGGATTAACTTTAAGTGAAGAAGATGCACTAAAAGCTCAAATTTTTGGTTGTTGGAGTATTCCTCTAGGGTTGCCGTTTAACGAAGATTTATTAGTTAGAATTAAGTTACAATTAAAGCCAGATGGTTCTATTATAAAAACAGAGATTCTTGATCATGCTAGAATGAATAGGCCTGGACAGGGATTTTATAAAGTGTTAGCTGAAAGTGCATTAAGAGCTATAAAACTTTGCCAACCTCTTAGAGTACCTAGTACAGGTTATGAAAGATGGAAAGATATGCAGCTAAACTTTGATGCTAGAGAAATGTTAGAAGGATAAAAATGTTATTAAGATATTTATTTATATTATTTATTATTATTCCCATTAAAGCTTTTGCTTTAATTGAAGTTGATATTACTAGAGGAAATTTAAATCCTTTACCAGTTGCTGTATCCCCTTTATCAATAGATAATAAATCAAAAGAAAATTTTAAAAAAATTTTAAAACAAGAAGATTTAGGATCAGAAATTTCAATAGTTGTTGAGAATAATTTAAGACAATCTGGTCTATTTAATCCACTAGACAAAAATGCATTTCTTCAAGAACCAGATGTAGCTAATTTAAAACCAAGGTTCGAGGATTGGAATTTAATTAAAGCACAAGCTTTAGTAACAGGCAAGGTTACATTTGTAGATGAAAAGCTAAGAGTAGAATTTAGATTGTGGGATGTTTTAGCTGGAAAAGAAATGATGGCTTTAGCATTTACTACTGTTCCTAGTAACTGGAGAAGAGTAGGTCACATTATTACAGATAAGGTGTATGAACGCTTAACTGGAGAAAAAGGTTATTTTGATACTAGAATAATATATGTTTCTGAAGAAGGTCCTAAAACTAAAAGAATAAAAAAATTAGCAATAATGGACCAAGATGGTTTTAATAATAAATATTTAACACTTGGAAATGAATTAGTTTTAACACCAAGATTTAGCCCAACAAATCAGATGGTCACATATCTTTCTTATTTTAGAAATTTACCTAGGGTATATTTATTAGATATTGAAACTGGAATGCAAGAAGTAGTCGGAGATTTTCCTGGAATGACATTTGCCCCAAGGTTTTCACCTGATGGAAAAAAAATTATAATGAGTTTTGCTAAAGATGGCAATTCTGATATTTATACTATGGATCTTGAAAACAGAATTGTTGAAAGAATTACCAATCATCCATCAATTGATACATCACCCTCTTACTCACCAGATGGAAAACAAATTACTTTTAACTCAGACAGAAGTGGCTACCAACAAATTTATGTAATGGATAGTAATGGAAAAAATGTTAAGAGAATCTCATTTGGGAATGGCTTGTATGGAACTCCAGTTTGGTCTCCAAGAGGTGATTTAATTGCATTTACAAAGCTTCATAAAGGAAAATTTTATATTGGAGTAATGAGAACAGATGGAACTGGTGAAAGACTGCTAACAGAGAACTTTTATCAAGAAGCTCCATCATGGTCACCAAATGGAAGGGTTCTTATCTTTTATAGAGAAACTAAGACTAACTCTAAAGGAGAAGGATTTTCAGCCAAATTATGGTCTATTGATTTAACAGGGTACAATGAAAAGATGGTTGAAACTGAAACTGATGCTTCTGACCCATCTTGGTCGTCTTTATTAAGCAATTAGTCTTAATTTTACTTGATTTTTAACTTGAAAGGTCTAATTAAATATGAAAAAAATAAAGTATTACAAAACAAGGATCAAGGAGCAACAATGAACTTAAGCAAGATTTTAAAAAATGGATTTCTAATTATTTTAGCAAGTTTAGTATTAACTGCTTGTGCTACAAAAAAAACAACAACAGGACAAATGCAAGGTGATGTTTATACAGGAACAGATTCTGTTGAATATTTAGCTTCTGGTGTTCCAGATAGAGTTTTCTTTGCAACAAATGAAACTGTACTTACAACAGCTTCAAGAGAAACTTTAAGAAAACAAGCTGCATGGTTAAGAAAAAATTCAGATATTAACGTTGTATTAGAAGGTCATGCTGATGAAAGAGGTACAAGAGAGTACAACTTAGCATTAGGTGAAAGAAGAGCTAATTCAGCAAAAGACTATTTAATGACATATGGAATTTCTTCAGACAGAATTTCTGTATTAAGTTATGGTAAAGAAAGACCAGTAGATTCTGGATCTAACCCTTTAGCATGGTCTAAAAATAGAAGATCAGTTACTGTTAAAGCGAACTAATCAATATAATAAATTATAAAAGACCCTATCACATTTGTGAATAGGGTCTTTTTTTTGCCATCATTATAATTACTACTCAATTTATTATGTTTAATTATAAAAAAATAATTCGATTAAAATTAATATTAGTCTTTATATTTTTTCCAAATATTATTTTTGCTGATAATCATAATGTAAATGAAATTTTAGAGTTAATTCAAAAAGATTTAAAAACCCTGGAAAAAGCTGTTTACTCAGGGTCAATTAATTCAAATAGTCAAACAGGCACAAACGAAAACTCTGAGGATGTTTTAACAAGACATCTTCTAAAATTGTCTGATGTTGAAAAACAATTTCAAGAACTGACTAATAAGTTTGAAGAAATTAATTTCAAGTTAGATAAATTATCAAATAGGCTTTCTAAGGTTCAAGCAGATAACCAAATTAGATTTCAAGATCTGGAAAATGCTTTATCATCTGGAGAAATTGGAAAAAAATTAACTTCAATACCAAAGGAACAAGTAGACAAAACTTTACCAGGCTCTTCACAACCTCAAGACTTAGGGTCTATTTCATATAAAGATACAGAAAGTGAAGAAACTAGTCAGCAAATACAATCAGTAGAAACTACTTCATCAATAGTGACAGAAAACTTTGAATCAGAAAAAAATATACTTCCAAATGCTACTCCAGAAAAACAATATGAATTTGCAACTAGTTTTTTAAAGGTAGGTGATTACAGCACTGCAGAGAGAGCTTTTAGAGAATTTGTGATAAATAATTCAGANCATAAATTGGCAGGTAATGCTCAATATTGGTATGCTGAAACGTTTAGAATAAGACAGCTTTATACAGATGCAGCTACTGCTTATCTTGAAGGATATCAAAAATATCCAAAAGGTGAGAAGGCTCCTATAAATTTATTAAAACTTGGTGTATCAATGGTTCAAATAGGAGAAAAAGAGCAAGGTTGTAAAATGATTGTGGGGGTTGAAGAGCAATATCCTAAAGCAAATCAATCTGTGCTTCAAAAAGCAAAATATGAATCAAAAAAGTTTGAGTGTTCAAAACAAAACTCATAAACAAATTCTTAGTTTTTTAAAAAGATCGAAAAATCTCAAAAGTTTATAGTGAATTCTCTTCCTCTTTAAATTCTGAGGAAAATTTAGCAGTAGCAGTTTCGGGTGGACCCGATAGTTTGGCATTGGCTTACTTGGCTAAATGCTATTCAATAAAAAATAAAATAAAAGTTAAATTTTTTTTAGTTGATCATAGACTTAGAAATGAGTCGACAAAGGAAGCAACGTTAGTAAAAAAAATTTTACAAAAAATTGGTATTACATGCAAAGTATTAATCTGGAAAGGTAAAAAACCTTCTAGAAATATTCAATCTTTAGCAAGAGAAGCAAGATATTCTTTACTATCAAAAGAATGTAAAAAAAATAATATTAAGCACTTATTATTAGGACATCATTCAAATGATTTAGTTGAAAATTTTTTAATTAGAGTGGTTAGAGGGAGTGGACTAAATGGATTGGTATCTTTTAACAAAAGTGTAAAATATAAAGATGAAGATCTAAATATTTTAAGACCATTACTAAACTTAAAAAAAAATGATTTAATTAATATTTCTAAAATAGTATTTAAATTTTTTATAAAAGATCCATCTAATATTAACGAGATATATAAAAGAACAAGAATTAGAACTTTATTAGAATCTCTTGAAAAAGAGGGATTGGACTTAAAAAAACTAAAATTAACCATTGATAATTTAAGAGACTCAGACAAATCAATTAAGTTTTATGTTAACAAAAATTTGAAGGATAATTCTACACATATTAAAACAAAAGATACTTATATTTTAAGTCATAATTTTTTTGATCAATCGCATGAAGTTGTTTTTAGATCTTTGACATTTGTTATTCAAAAAATAGGAAAAAAATACTATCCTGTTAGAGGAAAAAGTATTAATGAACTGATTAACCGAATTATCCTAAAGACATTTTCAAAAATAACTTTAGGAGGTTGTTTTGTTGAAAGAGTTAACGAGACCATATTAATTTCAAGGGAAAACACTAATAAAGTTAAGGTTTTGTAACAATTTGACACTTGTTTAATTAATAATAATTATTATCTTATAAGTATGAATATGAAGAATTTAGCAATGTGGGCAGTAATTGTTTTTCTAACAATAGGCCTTTATAATATGTTTAAGAACCCTCAAGCTAATGTNGGCAAAGGTAATTCTATTATATTTTCAGAATTTTTATCAGAAGTTGATAATGGTGGAGTTATAAAAGTTGATATTCAAGGAAACAATATTAGAGGAGTATTAGCTAATGGAAATACTTTTTCTACTTATTCACCGAATTATCCAAATTTAATTGAGAAGCTATCTGAAAAAGGGGTAAGTATATCAGCTGCTCCTTTAGAAGATAAGATGCCGTCTTTGTTTGGTGTTTTATTGTCGTGGTTTCCGATGTTGTTACTAATCGCTGTTTGGATTTTCTTTATGAGACAGATGCAGGGTGGCAAAGGTGGAGCCATGGGTTTTGGAAAATCTAAGGCAAAGATGATGAATGAATTAAAAGGTAAAGTTACTTTTGATGATGTCGCTGGAGTAGAAGAGGCTAAAGAAGAGGTAGAAGAAGTTGTTCAATTTTTAAAAGATCCTAAAAAGTTTAGTAGACTTGGTGGAAAAATACCAAGAGGATGTTTATTAGTTGGCCAACCTGGAACAGGTAAAACTTTACTTGCTAGAGCTATAGCTGGGGAAGCAGGAGTTCCGTTCTTTACAATATCAGGATCAGATTTTGTTGAAATGTTTGTGGGTGTTGGAGCCTCAAGAGTTAGAGACATGTTTGAACAAGGTAAAAAAAATTCACCCTGTATTATTTTTATAGATGAGATAGATGCTGTTGGAAGAAGCAGAGGTGCTGGTCTTGGAGGAGGTAACGATGAAAGAGAGCAAACTTTAAACCAGTTATTAGTTGAAATGGACGGCTTTGATACGAATGAAGGTGTAATAATTATTGCCGCTACAAATAGACCTGATGTATTAGACCCAGCATTATTACGACCAGGTAGATTTGATAGACAGGTAGTTGTTGGACTTCCAGATATAATAGGAAGAGAAAAAGTATTAAAAGTTCATGTTAAAAAAATTAAAATGGCACCTGATGTAAATTTAAGAACAGTAGCTAGAGGAACCCCAGGTTTTTCAGGTGCAGATTTAGCAAATATAGTTAATGAAGCGGCATTACTTGCTGCAAGAAAAAATAAAAGACTAGTTACTCTAACTGAGTTTGAAGAAGCAAGAGATAAAGTGATGATGGGATCAGAAAGAAGATCCATGGTCATGACAGAAGAAGAAAAAACATTAACAGCTTACCACGAAGCTGGACATGCAATAGTAACTATTAATGAGGATGCGGCTCATCCAATTCATAAGGCAACAATCATTCCGAGAGGTCGTGCTTTAGGAATGGTTATGCAACTACCTGAGAGAGATCAGCTATCTCAAACAAGAGAACAGCTTCATGCTCAATTAGCTATAGCTATGGGTGGAAGAGTAGCAGAAGAAATCATATTTGGTGAAGATCTGTTGCTAGAACTCAAAATATGTCTGAAGAAACTGCAAAAAAAGTAGACTCAGAAATTAGAAAAATTGTAGATAAAGGTTATGAAAGAGCAAGAACAGTTTTAACTGAAAAAATTGATGA
>JGI26081J50195_1000643_pt1 | contig 14767 bp, 13 predicted proteins | sample SaaInl74LU_5_DNA_FD_50195 | JGI IMG/M metagenome (IMG submission 50195) | reverse complement strand
ATCACCATCATCGTGAAGATAATACCCATCGTCGGCAGATCTGCCGAAGTGATCATATTCGCCACATAGGTCGGACCACCAGCAAGTGTGTAAGCTGCCGCAAGCGCAGCCGCACCAATAGTGACCCAAATGATGGTGCCAGTTGATTTGAGCGTACGTACCAGCGCATCCCAAACCACCTCGAACGACATCTCTCTGCGAACCACACCCAGCACGAATACAGCGATCACACCCATGCCCGCTGCTTCAGTGATGCCGGTGATACCCATGTAGATCGAGCCGAGTACCACGCCGATAACGATGATCGGAGCGACCAGACCGCGGCCCATTTCCCAACCCTCAGCAGTACGCTGTGGACCAACAAGGAAGCGAGTGATCACCAACATGCCAACAATGAACCCAATTTGGAACGGCAGGTCAGAGACCATACCCCAGCGCAGCGGCTCATCGAGGATTGCAGGATCGTTCTGTCCAGTGAGCGTCAGGAAGACGGTACGCAGCAGAACTACGCTCATCACATACATCGCAAATTTGGCGACAAACCCGATAAATCTCAGGCCTTTTTCCAGCCCCTCAGGATCATCAGGATCGGCCTCCGGCAGAGGTGCAAGTGAAGGATTGATACGCGTGCGGATGAAGATATACAGCATAATAAGACCCGCAAGGATAAAGCCCGGCAGGAATGAAGCGGTGAACAGCGCTTTGATCGACGTCTCAGTTACCAGGCCGTAAAAGATCAGGACGATCGATGGCGGTATCATGGTACCCAGTGAACCCGACGCACAAATCGTACCGATAGCCAGATTCTGGTTGTAACCCAGACGTAGCATCTGCGGCAGAGCAATCAACCCGAGTAGTACAACCTCACCACCGATAATACCTGACATCGCAGCCATAATAACTGCCATCAGCGAGGTAACGATTGCGATACCACCACGAGTACGGCTCAGCCAGAGGTTGAGCGAGTTGTACATATCCCGAGCGATGCCCGAACGTTCCAACAACGCCGCCATAAATATAAATAGGGGTATCGATATCAACACATAGTTGGTCATCTGCCGATATACTGCTTGAGCCAATACCGAAAGCGGTCCACTACCGAAGCTTCTGAACGAAATTTCGGGACCAAACTTCATTACGATAACGGCAACGGCGAGGAATGCTGAAGCGAAGCCAAGTGGCATACCGATCGCCAGCAGGATAAACATCCCAATAAGAAGAAGAATGGATAGAGTGGCAACATCACCCACCTTCATCCAAGAGAATAATTCAAGGAATTCCATAGCGTCTTACTTCTCCAATGTCCGTCGGATGTTCTCGATCTCTTCCTGGTCAATGTCATCCATTGGCGAGTGAGACTCAGGCTCTTTATTCCAATCAGCAATCAGGTTCGAGATAGCCTGAATGGCCACCAACACAATGATGATCAAGATTGCCGGCTTCACAATACCGGGAATCGGTGGATCCCAAGCTGTACCGAAAGTCTCCATACGCAGGAAACGACGCATTGCATCAGCGTAATTGCCCCAAACCAAGGCGAAGGCAAAGAAGACGATTAGGAAACAGGAGATGACATCTGCGGTTTTCTTCATCCAGCGCGGCATCAGGTCGTAGATAACGTAGATGCGAATATGGCTGCGCTGCTGCATGGCGTACTGGCCAGCAAACAGAAAGATGAAGGATGCCATCCACAGCGACAGCTCGTTCGCCCAGAGCGTCGGTGCAGAGAAGAGGTAGCGCAATACCACCTCGTAGAACATCACCAGTACGGTCAGAGCGGTTAAGACCATCGCAGTACGCGATACCACCAACGACAGAATATCAAAGAAACCCTGCGGGTGACCTTCGATGCTCTCGACTGTGTCCGAGAGATAAATTGATGAGGTCAGCATGGTGCCGGCCAACAAGAAGAGCATAATACCAACCATGGGACGCCCCTCAGGACGAATCATCTCATGGACGCCAAGAAACTCCTCAGAAAACATATTCGATACAAGGATAACGCCAAACATCAGCAGCGTCAGGGTTATGAACGCTATCATCAGCTTGCGCATGGGCTGTCGGAGGGAACCAAGCCAAAGGCTTTCAGTCTTCATAGCGAAGATCCTACTCAGGATTGTTCTTGTTATGCAGAGCTTACGCAGCTCCGTAATGTAGCAAGAGGGACAGGCCCAGGAAGAACCCGCCCCTCTGTAGAGTCGCCTCAGGTGAGGTGATCTATCACTTGATCAGGCCAAGCTCTTTCAGATAAGCCTTGTGGCTTGCAACCAGTGCATTAGCTTCAGGTGAACGGGTCGCCCAGTCATCCCACGCGGCCTGTGCAGCTGCACGGAATGTAGCGCGATCTTCCTCCGACCAGTCGTAGAGCATTACGCCCTGCTCTTTCAGCATTGCCGCTGCTTCAGCATTTTTCTTGTCGTTAGACAGTGCGATCTGGAATGACAATTTCTGCCACGCGGTGTCGATGATGCGACGCTGCTGCTCAGTCATGCCGTTCCATACGTCCAGGTTACATGCCAGGTGGTCAGAAGGCATAGAGTGGAAGCCCGGGTAAGTCGCGTGCTTAACGATGTCGTACAGACCCAGACCTACGTTGTTGTACAGGCCTGATGCGTCAGCACCGTCGATGATACCAGTCTCAAGAGCGGTAAAGATCTCGGTGAAGTCCATTACGATTGGGGATGCACCCAGTTTCTCGAAGATTTCAGTTTCCATGCCTGGTGGTGAACGGAACTTCCAACCCTTAAGGTCTTCAAAGCCACGGATCGGCTTAGATGAAGACATAGATTCTTGACCGTAGATAGACCAGCCAATCAACTGCATGTTCTGAGCGTTGTACAGTTCCTGTGCAGCTGCGTAGCCGTCGCCGTAGTACAGCCATGAATACTGCTGCCATGCGGTATCGTAACCACCCATAATGTCACCAACGAACTGGAACGCTGGGTTTTTACCAGTCTGGTAAGCACCGCCAGTCGCGTCACAGTCGAGGATGCCGTTGATTGCAGCATCGAAAGTTTCGGTAGTCGCTACAACTGAAGATGAGTAGAACATCTCAACAGTGATTTCGCCGCCAGACATAGTCTGAACGTCGTCAGCCCATGTAGCCAGCATCTGACCAGTAGGGTGTTCGGTAGCGTAGTGAGTCTGTACACGCAGAGTCATTGGATCTGCGATTGCAGCGGTAGAAACTGCTGCAGCAACAGCAGTAACGAGCATGGATTTCTTCAGGTTCATACCTTCATTCTCCGTTGTCTCGGCACATCAAAAATGAGCGCCGATTATTATTTTTGTTCTACCCCAACAGGTGAGGTTCTTCCGATGCTATACAATTCCGAAANCAATTGGTATACCATTCGACAACCAAGACTAACCAAACAGAATCTCAGTTACAACACTTTGGTTTAGTAAAGAATACATTTTTTTAACGTTACAAATGTGTTTCAGTAATAAAACTCTTATACCAAGAAAGATATTTAGAGACCTTCCGATATGCCGAAAAACACCCTTGCTGAGCGTATAGCGGCCACCTTGAGGCGCGACATTCTGCGCGGTAAACTCAAGCCCGGCGCACCAATCAAAGAGCGCGACAACGCCGCTGAACTCGGTGTAAGCCGCACCCCGATGCGCGAAGCGATTCGCATCTTGGCCAAAGAGGGACTTATTGAACTTCGCCCTGCTCGCAGCCCAATCGTTGCTCAACCCGGCTTCAAAGAGGTTGAGGATCAGGCCGCAGTTTTGATTGCGCTGGAAAAACTTTCAGTCGAACTGGCCTGTTCGCACGCCACAGCAGCAGACCTCGAACTGATCGAAGCTTTGGTGCAGCAGATGTCAGATACCTTTGATGAGACGGATCCGCTAGACATGTTCGAACTGGATATGCAGTTCCATTCAGCGATTGCCAAGGCTTCACACAACCAGCCGCTGATCAACACCCACACTCAATATCTACAGAAACTCTGGCGCGCTCGATATATCGCCGCCAGCCAGCGCCGCAACCGCGAGCGCGTGGTTTGTCAGCACACAGACATCGTTGACGCACTGCGAGCCAAAGACTCAAAGGCGGCACTCGCCGCTATCGAAACTCACCTTGATCATCTGGCGGAAGATGTCCGCGAGGTGATTGAACTTGAATCAAAGAGCAGTGCGCTCTCTGCCTAAAAACAGTTCAGCCCAAACGAGACAAATAGGAAAAGAACAACATGAAACTACTGCGATTTGGCCCTAAGGGTCAGGAAAAACCTGGTGTAATCGATCAGGAAGGCAACATCCGCGATCTCTCTTCAGCGGTTGCTGACTACCAGGGCGCGAACATCTCGCTGGACGCTATCGCAAAAATCAAAGCACTCGACCTGACACAGTTTCCTGTTGTGGAGAATCCAGAGCGTCTGGGCTCTTGCGTGGGCACACCACCAAACTTCTACTGCGTTGGCCTTAACTACGCTAAGCACGCAGCAGAGTCTGGTCTCAACCCGCCTGCTGAGCCTGTACTGTTCAACAAAGCAACCTCGTGTCTCTCAGGCCCGAATGACGATGTAGTCATTCCGCGCAAATCATCGAAGGCGGACTGGGAGGTTGAACTGGGTGTGGTTATAGGTAAAGAGGCGCTCTATGTCAGCGAAGAGGACGCGTTGGACTACGTTGCCGGCTACTGCATCATCAACGATATGTCAGAACGCGAGTTCCAGATTGAGCGCAGCGGTCAGTGGGTGAAAGGCAAGTCAGCGCCAACCTTCGGTCCAACAGGCCCTTACCTGGTAACGACCGATGAGATCCCTGATCCTCAAGTACTCAACCTGAAACTGAGCCTCAATGGTGAAGTGCTGCAGAACTCGAACACCAGCGACATGATCTTCACAGTACGTCAGATTGTTTCGCATATGAGCCAGTTCATGCAGCTGATGCCAGGTGACATTATCTGTACCGGCACACCAGAGGGCGTTGGCCTAGGTATGAACCCACCACGCTATCTCAAAGCGGGCGAGGTGATGGAGCTTGAGATTGACGGTCTTGGATCACAGCGTCAAACCACAGTAGACGCACAGTAAACTCTTAAAACGCCGGCTCACTCAGCCGGCGTTTTCAATTCAGTCGCAGAGAAAAACAACAATGAATCTCCACGCAAAACTGGCCGAGCGCAACGCGCACGGCAAGTCTGTTCGCATCGGCCTAGTCGGCGCCGGCAAGTTCGGTTCAATGATTCTGGCTCAGGCTAAACACATAGAGGGTTACCACATCGTTGGCATCGCCGACCTGGATGTAGCGAAAGCGCGACAATCACTCGAGCGCGTGCACTGGGATGCGNAACAGTACAGCGCAACCTCGATCGCAGAGGCTTACGCCAGCGGCAAGACCTNCGTGCTTGACGACGCTAACAAACTCTTTGAGGCGGGCGAAATCGAGGTAATCATCGAAGCGACTGGCCACCCAACTGCGGGCACCCGCCATGCGATTAAAGCGATTGAGAACGGCAAGCATGTGGTGATGGTGAATGTTGAGGCAGATGTGATGTGTGGCCCCTACATCGCGGAACTCGCCCGCCAGAATGGCGTCGTCTACTCAATGGCTTACGGTGACCAGCCAGCGGCCATCTGCGAACTGGTCGATTGGGTGCACGCCTCAGGGTTTGAGTTAATCTCTGCCGGCAAGGGCATGAACTTCGCTCCACACTACCGCTACTCGACCCCTGACACCGTCTGGGGTTTCTTCGGCTGGACCGATGAGGAGGTAGCCGCTGGCGACTTCAATCCGAAAATGTACAACTCGTTCACCGATGGCACCAAGGCTGCCATTGAGATGGCCGCTGTGGCCAACGCAACCGGACTAGACTGCCCCGACGATGGCCTCGCCTTCCCACCGGCAGGCCTGCATGATCTTACGCGTGTATTCAAACCAGTCTCAGAGGGTGGTCGCCTACCCAAGAAAGGGCTGGTCGATATCGCCGCTAGCCGCGAACCCGATGGCCGTGTGGTGGTGAACAACATTCAATACGGCATGTTTGTCACCTTCAAAGCACCCGATGAGTACACCCGCGCCTGTTTCAAGCAGTATGGCATGCTCACTGATGAGTCCGGCTGGTACGGCTCTATGTGGCGTCCATTCCACCTAATCGGCCTGGAGACAAGCATTTCAGTGCTGTCAGCGGTGCTGCGCAATGAACCGACTGGCTGCTCCAATGAATTCCGCGGCGATGCCGTGGCCACCTCAAAAGGGGACTTTGCAGCCGGTGAGTTTCTGGATGGTGAGGGTGGCTTTAAGGTTTGGGCGAATGCGATACCTGCAACCAAGTCAGTTGCGCACAAGGCCTTGCCAATCGGTTTGGCACACAACGTGAAGCTCAAGCGCCCAATTAAGAAAGATCAGATAGTGACGCTGGATGACGTAGAGATCGTCGATGATCTAGATATCCACGCGATTCGAGAGAAGCAGAACAAGCTGCTGGCGGGGTAGCAATAAACGTTGGGAGAGGGATATGCGCAACGCGCATGTCCCGACAAATTAAATCGCGTCGTTCGGCTGCGCCTCATTCGGCCAAGGAAGGCCGGTATGCCGCCAATGCAGGAGCAATTGGCGGTCAACCCTCCTACAGAGATCGATCCACTGTACAAGGGATATGCGCAAAGCGCATGTCGCGACAACTTCCTTACATCACTTCCCGAATACGATTTATCGCAGTCTGAATATTCTCCAGCGAGTTAGCGTAGGAGAAGCGCACGTAACCTTCACCCCAAGCACCAAAGGCTGTACCACTCACGGTAGCCACACCCGCCTTCTCCAGGAACAGGTTTTGAATCTCAGTCGACGACTTACCCGTACCGGAAATATTCGGGAAGGCATAGAAAGCACCTGCCGCATCGGTACAGGTAACACCCGGCAGGGTATTCAACTCAGAGACGATCAACTGACGACGCTTATCGAACTCTGCCAGCATGCTGTGTACTGCATCCTGAGGTCCATTCAGAGCGGCAATCCCGGCATATTGAGTGGCTGCATTCACGCAAGAGTGATCGTTGATACATAGGCGTGTCACATGCTCCACACAGGAGTCTGGCCACACGGCATAGCCAAGACGCCAGCCGGTCATGGCGTAGGTCTTAGACCAGCCATCTAGCATAATCAGTCGATCGCGGATCTCTGGATACTGCAGTAGGCTGACGTGCTCCCGACCGCCGTAGAGCATGTTGGAGTAGATCTCGTCTGACATCAGACAGACGTGAGGATGATCAAGTAGTCCGGCTACCAGCTTGTCGATCTCTTCACGCGGTGTAACACCACCGGTTGGGTTAGCGGGCGAGTTGATGATAATGAGACGCGTCTTATCAGTGATCTGCGATAGCACCTCCTCTGCCGAGAAGGCAAAACCGTTCTCCTCTTTGAGCGCGATGGGCACGGGAGTGGCACCCGTGTACTTGATGACAGACTCGTAAATCGGGAAGCCCGGATTAGGGTACATGATCTCAGCGCCTGGCTGACCAAACAGCATCACCGCAAAGAACATCGTTGGCTTACCGCCCGGCACAACGACAACATTATCAGGGTTCACCTCAACCTTATGACGACGGTGCAAATCCGCAGCAACAGCCTCACGTAGCGCAGGAATACCATTGGCCGGTGTGTAGCCATGATGGCCATCTTTCAGCGCTTTGATACCCGCTTCAACAATGTGTTCAGGGGTTTGAAAGTCCGGCTGACCGATCCCTAGGTTAATGATGTCCTGGCCTTGGGCCGCAAGCTTGTTAGCCCGAGCAAGGATTTCAAAAGCGGACTCTGTACCCAGACGAGACAGACTATCGGCAAATATTGGTTGGAACACGAGACAATCCTCTTCTTGTTTTGAAGACCTAATTTGGTATACCATTTATAAAAATAATGGTATACCATTTGAATCATACTACTAAACGCGCTCGAGCATACGCTCGCGTGCAGGCGAAAGAAAGGTACTTTTATGAGCTGTGTCGACGACCGTTTTGAAGCGGATTACATGATCGAAACACCCGTTAAACCCGAGCAAGCTGCCGCAGCCATGGCGGGTGAGCAAAGCTCGGGAACCTTTGTTACCGTCCCCGGTGACACGCCTGAGTTGCAAGAGCGCTCAGCCGCACGCGTTGAATACCTAGAGGTGGTCGGTACAACACTCACCCCTTCACTACCCGGTCGCCACAACGGCGATACCTACTATCGCGCTAAAGTAACGCTATCCTGGCCAATGGCAAATATTGGACCAGACCTACTAAATCTGATGGCGACAGTTGCCGGCAACCTGTTTGAACTGTCACAGTTTTCCGGGCTTAGAATTCTCGATATACGCGTGCCAGAGGATTTTGCGGCAGCCTATCCGGGGCCAAAGTTTGGCATCGAAGGGACCCGGAGGCTGAGTGGCGTTGAAACAGGGCCATTAATCGGCACTATCGTTAAGCCTTCAGTTGGATTTAACGCACAACAGACGGCCGACCTAGTAAAGACATTGGCTGATGCTGGCATCGATTTTATCAAGGACGACGAGCTGCAGGCCAATGGCCCTAATTGTCCCTTCGATGAGCGTGTAAACAAAGTGATGCGTGTCATCAACGATGCGGCCGACCGCACAGGCAAAAAGGTGATGTACGCCTTCAATCTTACGGGCGAAATTGATGAGATGCGTCGCCGCCATGATCTGGTGCAGTCATTAGGCGGCACATGCGTAATGGCAAGCCTCAACTCTGCTGGCCTCGCCGGCATCATTGCTCTGGCCCGCCACACGGAGCTACCGCTACACGCGCACCGAAACGGTTGGGGCTATCTGACGCGTGCTCCGATGCTGGGTTGGGAATACACCGCTTGGTCTAAAATCTGGCGTATCGCCGGCGTGGATCACATGCATGTAAATGGTCTGCGCAATAAATTCAGTGAGTCGGACGAGAGCGTCATCCGCTCGGCAAAATCGGTAACTGAACCTCTATTCAAATCCAAGAGCTGTGCGATTATGCCGGTATTCTCGTCGGGGCAGTCGGCCGTGCAAGCGAGTGAAACCTATGCTCAGCTCGGTCATGCTGACTGTATCTATGCAGCGGGGGGCGGAATTATGGCACACCCCGACGGCCCAGCAGCCGGTGTACTCGGTTTGCGTGAAGCTTGGGATGCGGCAATCCAAGGTCACACTGCCGAGGAGTACGCTAAGACTCACCCAGCTCTCGCTGCAGCCCTGGGAAAGTTTAAGTAATGTTGGCGCTACCCGAAGGGCTACTGGTTAGCTGGTACGGTGATGACTTTACCGGCTCAGCGGCGACTATGGAGGTGCTGGAGTTTGCCGGGCTCCCATCGGTGCTGTTTCTAAAACAGCCGACCGATGAGCAGCTCGCCCGTTTTCCGGACGTGCGCGGTTTGGGAGTCGCCTCAACCGCACGAGCGCACTCGCCCGAGTGGATGGATGAGCACTTGCCAGCTGAATTTGAATTTATTAAATCGACTGGCGCGCCAATCTGTCACTACAAGATCTGCTCCACCCTGGATAGCTCACCCTCTTCAGGGTCGGTCGGACGAGCGATTGATATCGCCAAGCCCATCATGCAAAGCCCTTGGATCCCGTGCCAGGTAGCAGCACCGGTTATGCGTCGTTATCAGGCGTTCGGAAATCTGTTTGCAGCAGCGGGGAGTGATGTTTACCGGCTCGATCGCCACCCCGTGATGGCGCGCCACCCAGTCACACCCATGGCCGAGGCCGATGTTGCCAGACACCTAGCTGAGCAGACCCATGCGCAATTTGGCCTGATGGATGTTGAGAACCTTCAACAGCGTGCAGAAGAGCATCTGCAACAGCTTCTTGACGAAGGTGCAGAGGTTGTAAGCTGTGATGCGATGTCGCAGCAGGATATCGAGACACTCGGTCGCCTCTACTGGGATAGCGCTCCGCTCTTTGCTGTGGGGTCTCAGGGTATCGAGTACTCACTGGTCGCCTATTGGCGCGAGCAGGGCTGGATACCGGCAACCGATCGCAATCACTCAGCAGGACCGGTTGAGCGGATGCTAGCAGTCTCCGGCTCCGTATCACCCGTTACAGCGCTACAGATCGATTGGGCCGCAGAGAACGGTTTTGAGCTGATCGAGCTCGATGCGTCTCGTGCGGCACTGGATGACCGCGATCTGGAAGCCGAGGTTAAACAGGCAGCACTGGATGCTTTAGCACGCGGTCTAGACCCGCTAATTTACAGCGCACGCGGTCCAGATGATCCGGCCGTAACACGCATGCGCGAAACACTTGAGCGCCAGCAGATATCTATGGATCTGGCCAACAGCCGTATTGGTGCTGCGCTGGGACGCGTGCTGGCGGACCTTATTCACACCACAGGGATTCGTCGAGCCGTGATATCAGGGGGTGACACCTCGGGCTATGTCTCTCGAGAGCTAGACCTTTACGCTTTCACGGCACTTGCACCGACCATACCGGGGGCGTCTCTACTAGAAGCACACTCCGACAACCCAAAACTGGCAGGGTTACAGCTTGCACTTAAGGGCGGTCAGATGGGAAGTGCTGATTACTTTGGATGGATTAAACGCGGCGCTGGCGCCGTAAACTGATAAAACAAGAGGATAACAAGATGACAAAAGTAGCACTTTTAGGCGCGGGCGGAAAAATGGGCGTCCGTTTGGCGCAAAACCTAGCCAACTCACGCTTCGAACTGGATCCAGTCGAGGTTTCTGAGGTTGGCCGAGAGCGCCTCAAAGAGGCCACTGGCCTCGAGGTTGTAGAACAGGATGTGGCTCTNGCTGGAGCCGACGTTGTCCTGATGGCGGTACCCGACAAACTGATCGGTAAGATCTGCCACACCTTCATAGATAAACTGAAGCCTGGTACTGCGGTTATCGTATTAGATGCGGCAGCGCCTTACGCTGGCGAGATGCCAGTTCGTGATGATGTCACCTACTTCTGTGCTCACCCGTGTCATCCACATATTCTTGAGGCACACGACTCAATCGAAGCGCAACAAGATTACTTCGGTGGTATCGCCGCTCCTCAGGGCATCGTGTGTGCACTGATTCAGGGTCCTGAAGAGCATTATGCGCTCTGTGAAGAGGTTGCTAAGGTAATCTACCAGCCTGTATCACGCGCGCACCGCTGTACATTGGAGAACATTGCTGTACTTGAACCGGCTTTGTCGGAAACAGTGGGCGCAACCTTCGCCATGGCGATGCGCGAAGCAACAGACCGCGCTGTAGCGATGGGCGTGCCTAAAGAGGCGGCACACGACTTCCTGCTTGGTCACTTGAAGATCGAACTGGCAATCGCTTTCGGTATTTTTGAAGGCCGCTTCTCCGATGGTGCTCTGTTAGCCATCGACCAAGCTAAATCGGTCGTATTCAAAGAGACTTGGTTAGATGACGTCTTTAATCTGGACGCCATCAAAAAGTCAGTTCAAGATATATGTGCCGATTAATCGGCACTTTTTCTTAATTCAGGTAAAACCGCCACAGTAGGAGCAACATCCAATGTCAGATGTACTGGTAATCGGTAGCTACGCCCAGAACGACGTCGACGCATTTAACAGCACCTTCAATCCAACTTGGTGCGCNGCTCCCGCTGATGTGGCCTCGCTTGATGACGTTGCCCGCGCTGCGATAAAGGTGGTTGGTTTTAAAGGCCATGTTGCTTTCGGTGCTGCAGAGATGGATCTACTGCCGAATTTGCAGCTGGTTGCCAACTTTGGTGTGGGCTACGACGCGATCGATACCACAGCGGCTTCTGCTCGCGGTATCAAAGTGACCAACACTCCCGATGTACTTAATGATGATGTAGCTGATCTCGCGGTGCTGCTGCTGTTGGCACACGGCCGCAAGTTTGAACAGGCGAGCCAGTGGGCGCGCGACGGTAGCTGGGCAGCCAAGGGCGAATACCCGCTAGCGCGTAAGATATCGGGCGGTAAAGTAGGCATCCTAGGGCTAGGTCGTATCGGCCGAGAGATTGCTAATCGCATGGCGGCGTTCAAGATGGACGTACACTACTTCGCTCGCTCGGAGAAAGAGACGCCTAACTGGACCTATCACAGCGATCCAGTCGCCCTGGCTGCAGCTGTCGACTACCTTGTGGTCGCACTTGTAGGTGGCGAAGAGACCAAAGGGTTTGTCTCTAAAGAGGTGCTCGAGGCTCTGGGGCCACGTGGCATCATCGTTAATATCTCTCGCGGCACGACGATTGATGAAGAGGCGATGATTCAGGCGCTAACAAACGGTGCGCTTGGCGGCGCAGCACTGGACGTGTTCCTGAATGAACCGAAGATCGATGAGCGTTTCTACGCACTCGACAACGTTACCATTCAACCGCACCAAGGTTCTGGTACCGTTGAGACCCGCGCAGATATGGGTCAGCTGCAGCGTGACAACATCAGTGCTCAGCTCGCGGGCACAGCACTGCTGACACCGGTGAACTAACCCCCCCGACGGGTCCAAAAGAAAGGGAGCACTAGGCTCCCTTTTTTTGTGACTCAGGCTCATTACTTCAGATTGGTAAACTCAAGACCGGATCATAGCTGCGCGCGCGCATATCAAACTCTTTGGCGGCTCGCTCCAGAAAGTTGTCGGTCTCTTCATCCGTCTTTGGAAAGACCAACATTTTGTCGCGTTCTGCACAGATCAACTTACCGGAAGCGGTAACAATCACTTTAATATCGTTCATAGTTCTACCCTCACTTCTCTACGCTATCGGCCAAGGGCGCTATATATGAAGCGCGCTCTCTGGCGAGTTACTCTTTACTCTTAGTCGTTAGCAAAGTGCGGGCCAACTTTCGTACATCGATAGTTTAAAGCATAAAAAAGCCCTCATAGCTTACGCCATGAAGGCTCTCGTTACTCAATGTGCTGCGCGCCTATCGATTCAATGATGCGCTACTAAGGTGACTAGGGACGATCATCCTCAATGTAGTAACGGATGTTATCTTCGAAAGATTCATCTGCTGTCAGCCCCAGCTTCAGCGACTTCTCGGGACGCAGATCAAAGCGCCAGCCTTTAACAATTTTCTGAATCTCCGGCTGAGCTTCCCACTTAATGAGTTTGGCAGGTTCAGGACCTGCTACCTTGGTCATCGCATCGATGAGCTGGCCAATAGTCCACATACGACCTGGCATCATCATGCATCGGTTCTGCCCCAGATCTTGTGCCTTAAGCTCAGCACCTTTGATAAGGTTCTCCACACACTTACGTGGCGACAGGTAGTAGTGCGGGAAGTCTGCATCAACTGGACAGACCGCTTCCTCGCCATTCAGCGGCTCGCGAAGGATGGAGGACATAAAGCTCGATGCTGCGCGGTTCGGTTTGCCGGGGCGCACAGAGATAGTGGGTAGACGGAAGCCCACTCCATCAATGTATCCCTTGCGGCTGTAGTCGTTGATTAGCAGCTCACCCACGGCTTTCTGCGCGCCATAAGAGGTCTGCGGATTAAGGAAGCTGTAATCAACGATTGGATCCGGTACCTCACCGCCATAGACAGCGATAGAGGAGGTAAACACCACGCGAGGTTTGTTACCCAGCTCACGCGCTCGCTCCAGCACGTTGAGCGTACCCATCATATTGATGCTCCAACCGGCGTCAAAATCCTCTTCCGCATGCGCAGAAACAATCGCAGCGAGCAGGTAGATCACATCAGTATCGGCCGTTACCGCTTCGGCAACAGAGGCGGTATTGGTGATGTCACAGATGCTGGTGTTTACCGCAATAGAGCCACCATCGATGGCACCAGGCTCCATTACATCAACTAGATTAATGCTGCTGAGGGCTTTGCCGTTGAGTTCACCACGAGCAACCAGTGCACGTGCCAGCTTCTGGCCGACAAAGCCGCCACCACCGATAATCAGAACGTTCATATTGTTATTCTCTCCAATTGCAGACCCGCTATTACAGCAAGTCTCGTTTAGCTAAATTGCGGATCAGAGCAGAGGTTCCGAAGGTCCACTCTGGACACTCAGTGGAGTAACGCACGCGGTTGCGCAGCTCACCCAGGTTCGCCTCTGTAATTTTGACGATATCATCGCTGTGATGGGTAAAGCCCTGCCCTGCTGCATCGCGGTCTTTGACGGGCGCGAACATAGTGCCGAGGAACAGGAAGAATCCATCTGGGTACTGGTGATGACGGCCAATGGTCTGCTTCACGATGCTGGAAGGGTCTCGACTGATCTTAGTCATAGATGAGAAGCCATCGAGTTCAAACCCATCGACACCCTCAACGCGCATCGACAGATCGGCCTTGCGAATAGAGTCCAGCGTGAACTCACCATCGAACAGACGCACGAAGGGACCGATAGCACAGGAGGCGTTATTATCCTTCGCCTTGCCCAGCAGCAGTGCCGAGCGCCCCTCAACGTCACGCAGATTCACATCGTTGCCGAGTGTTGCGCCAACGATATCGCCGCGCGAGTTCATCGCCAGCACGATTTCTGGTTCGGGGTTGTTCCAGGTTGAGATCGGGTGGATACCGACATCAGCGCCAAAGCCCACTGCGGCCATCGGCTGACACTTGGTAAACACCTCCGCATCAGGCCCGATACCCACTTCCAGGTACTGTGACCAGAGCCCCTCTTGCTGCAACACGGCTTTAACCTGCATCGCCTGATCTGAACCAGGTTCGATACCCGAGAGGCTGTCGCCAATGACGGATTTCACCCGTTCACGAATCGCCTCAGCGCGGTCTGCATCGCCGGCCGCTTGCTCTTCGATCACACGCTCAACCATGCTCTCGGCAAAGGTGACGCCCGAGGCTTTAATCGCCTGCAGGTCGGCAGGGGCTAGCAGGTGAATATGCTGTTC
>JGI26081J50195_1000639_pt1 | contig 14833 bp, 14 predicted proteins | sample SaaInl74LU_5_DNA_FD_50195 | JGI IMG/M metagenome (IMG submission 50195) | reverse complement strand
GCTTGAGCTGTTACTGACGGCTTTGACCCAAACCGATGAGGAGCCGCGCGATGCCTGAAGTCACCATCAAAATTGGCCAACGCCCCTATACAGTCAACTGCCCAGCAGGTGAGGAGCCCCAGCTGCAAATGGCCCGGGCAGCGTTGGATACCGAGGCCAGCACCCTTCTGGCTCACGCGGGCCGCGTGCCAGAAGCTCAGATGTTGTTGATGTCCGGTCTGATGCTTGCAGATCGCACATTGGCATTGGAGGAAAAATTAAAGGCGGCAGAGGCCGCTCTTGCGCAGGCAAAAACAGCGGCCCATGATATTCCCCCAGAAATCAAAACAGTGGTCGCAGAAGTTGAAGTGCCCGTTGTGCCGCCGGCCTTATTGGAGAGCCTCGCAGAATTGGCCGCGCGCGCGGAATCTGCGGCAGATGATCTGGAAGAGAGAATAGCCCAATCCGCTGGCTAGCGAAAAGGGATCATCGGGCGGTGTCGTCCCCCGGTTTGTAATCTCAGAGGGGCCTGGAGGCGTTAGCCGTCTGAGTTTGCCTTGCGAATTTCATCCGCGGCATCTTGGTTGTAACTGACCTCATTTTCAGCCAATAGCCCATCCAATTCCCCGGATAGGGTCATGTCGCGGACAATATCGCAGCCGCCGATGAATTCACCTTTCACATAGAGCTGCGGAATAGTGGGCCAATCGGAGTAGTCTTTGATTCCCTGGCGAATGGCATCATCGGCCAGAACATTCACGTCGTGATACTCCACACCCATATAGTTCAATATACCGGCGATTTGGCTTGAGAAGCCGCATTGCGGCATGGAGGCGGTGCCTTTCATGAACAGGACAACATCATTCGATGTCACTGTTTCGCGGATTTTATCTTCAGCGCTCATCTTTTGGCTTTCTGTCTTTGGGCACAAATTGCTGTGCGTATTTCTGTGGGTCCTTTGGAACCCGAAAACTGCCCGAATGTCCACCTCCGGCACCGCCGGAAAAATAGTCCGCTCGAACCTCGTGATCGCCCTGACCGGGCAAGGAGCCGCGGCCTTGGTCTTTTTCGTGCCGGATGACCCAAAGGGCCCGGAGAAACAATAAGATCAATATTGCAAGAGAAAAATATGCAATGAGACCCAAGTCAAACATATCAGCTCGGCGCCTTGGTGGTCAGCGCAAGCGCGTGCAGCTCCCCATGAGCTCCGTCCATTTTGCCTTTCAAAGCGGCATAAACTGCGCGATGCTGTTGTACCCGGTTTTTGCCTGCAAAGCTGGCATCGGTCACCTCAGCGGCGTAATGATTGCCATCCCCAGCCAGATCCGTGATCGTGATCTGCGCCTCGGGAAAAGACTCCCGGATCAGAGCTTCAATATCTTGTGCGGCCATGGCCATTGGGCGTTTCCTCGCTTGGTATAACTCGAAGGTAGAGCCGAGCGCTGTTGTTTTCAAGTGACCGCATCGGCGAAACTGTTGCGGAAAATACTACTAAGCTCGGACAGCTCGGCCTGTTGCGCGCCAAAGCTGACCTGCGTGCCGCCAAAGCGCCCGACACAGGTGGCCGGAACCCCGAGATTGCCGGCCGCAGCCAGCAGCGCTTCGGCTTGATCAAAGTTGCAGGCCACCAGATAGCGGGCTTGATCCTCACCGAACAGCTCTGCGGTGCCTTCTGTATCGAGGCTAACGCCGACATTTGCAGCTTCGGCCATTTCAAAAGCAGCCAAGGCCAATCCACCGTCGGACAGATCGCTACAGGCCGTAATCCAGGCGCTATTGGTGCGGATAAATTCTCCATGTTTCTTTTCAGCTTCAAGATCCACAGGCGGCGCATCGCCTTCCACGCGGTTAAAGACTTCCGCCAAGAGGGCAGATTGCCCAAGGTGCCCGTTGGTTTCGCCAATCAAAATCGCCATATGACCCTCGCGCGCCAACCCTGTGATGGCGTCATCCGCATCGGCAATGAGGCCGACAGCGCCAATGGTCGGTGTCGGCAGAATGCCCGAGCCGTCCGTCTCATTATAGAGCGACACATTGCCAGAGACGATCGGCATATCGAGGGCGGCCACAGCGGCACCGATGCCTTTGATCGCTCCCACAAATTGACCCATAATTTCTGGTTTTTCTGGATTTCCAAAGTTCAAATTATCGGTTGTGGCCAGGGGGAGGGCGCCCACCGCTGTGAGGTTGCGATAGGCCTCTGCCACCGCTTGCTTACCTCCCTCAAACGGATTGGCCGCCACGTAGCGCGGTGTCACGTCAGAGGTAAAGGCCAGCGCCTTTTGCGTGCCATGCACCCGCACGATGCCCGAGCCCATGCCTGGCGTGCGCAGGCTATCGGCCATCACTTGGCTGTCATATTGTTCATATACCCATTGTTTGGCCGCGTAATTCGGGCTGGAGATTAGCATTTTTAGCCCGTCAATTGGATCGATATGCGGCACATCCCCCAGCGGCTCCGCTGCGGGTGTCTCAACCCAAGGGCGGTCATATTCCGGCGCCGTACCCGAGAGCGCCTTGAGCGGCAGATCGGCTTTGACATCGCCGTTCATCACGATCAAGAAGCGGTCTTCGGCAATCGTTTCACCCACAATGGCGAAATCCAGATCCCATTTATCAAAGACGGCCTTCGCTTGCTCTTCCAGTTCGGGCTTTAGCACCATGAGCATACGTTCTTGCGATTCCGACAGCATCATCTCATAGGCGGTCATATTCAGCTCGCGGGTTGGTACTTTTTCAAGATCCAAGCGCACACCTAAATTGCCCTTGTCTCCCATTTCGACCGCAGAGCAGGTCAGGCCCGCGGCGCCCATGTCTTGAATGGAAATCACAGCGCCTGTTGCCATAAGCTCTAATGTGGCTTCCATGAGGCGTTTTTCGGTGAAAGGGTCGCCAACCTGCACTGTTGGGCGCTTATCTTCGATGGTGTCGTCAAATTCAGCGCTGGCCATTGTCGCGCCGCCAACTCCATCGCGTCCGGTTTTGGCGCCCAAGTAAACCACAGGCATGCCGACGCCCGAAGCGGCGGAATAAAAGATCTTATCGGTATCTGCGAGACCGGCAGCAAAGGCGTTCACAAGGCAATTGCCATTATAGGCCGGATCAAAGCGCACTTCGCCGCCAATAGTGGGTACGCCAAAGCAATTGCCATAGCCGCCAACGCCCGCCACCACGCCAGAAACCAACGACTTGGTTTTGGGATGATCGGGACTGCCAAAGGACAAAGAGTTCATCGCCGCAATAGGCCGCGCGCCCATCGTAAACACATCACGCAAAATACCGCCAACGCCCGTGGCCGCGCCCTGATAGGGTTCGATATAGCTGGGGTGATTGTGGCTTTCCATTTTGAAAATCACAGCCTGCCCGTCGCCAATATCAACAACACCGGCATTCTCACCGGGGCCGCAAATCACCTGTGGCCCTTCGGTGGGCAGGGTGCGGAGCCATTTTTTCGAGGATTTATAGGAGCAATGCTCATTCCACATGGCAGAGAAGATGCCCATTTCCGTAAAGCTCGGGTCCCGGCCTATGATTTCGAGAATGCGATCGTACTCGTCTGGGCTCAGCCCATGGGCGGCAATAAGGTCGGGCGTTATCACTGGATCTTGCAAGTTGTCATCCCTTACGGTGCAAATTTGCACCCTGATACGAAAGTTAACGGGCAGAGGGAAGGTTGGAATAGCTATTAAATGCCGCATTTGCCCGAAAGACTGGTGGAATTGGCAAATATCAAGCTCAACCGCATAGGCGCGCGGGCAAAAAAAATGCCGGGCACAGGGCCCGGCGTAAGTCCAACAGGGAGGTTATGAGGGGCTACCACTGGCTGCCGGCCTCATGAGGCGTATTTAGGAGCGCCGATGCATCCCTGCAAGCCCTCTGGGTGCAAAGCCGCTATGCGCTCAGAGCATAGCTACTTTTGGACCTCAAGGCTTCGCTCTGCGCGACGACGGGCGATAATTTCATCTTGCACAAAATCGCGAAAGGCCGCGATACGGCGCGAGTGGCGCAGCTCTTCTGGATAGGCAAGAAACACCGGGACTTCTGTGTTCTCAAGCTCGGGCAGGACACGCACGAGATCAGGAAAATCATGGGTGACGTAATCGGGTAAAATTCCGATCCCAAGGTTGTTGATGACGCCTTGCAACACGCCGAAATAGTTGTTGACGGTCAAAGTGGATTTTGGACTATATCCCATCAGATTTTGCACCAAGGCTGCACTGACGGCCACTTGAGGTGCGTTGGGATTTTGGCAAATCAAACGATGATTTGCGATATCTTCTAAAGTTTGCGGCGTGCCGCGGGATTTCAGATAGTCTGCGCTGGCATAGAGGCGCATTTCGACGGTCATAAGGCGCTTTCGAATCAAATCTGCTTGGCTCGGCTCTTTCATGCGGATGGCAACATCGGCCTCACGCATCGGCAGATCCAACACCCGCTCCTCAAGCATCAGCTCTACATTCAAGTCGGGGTATTTTTCATAAAGCTGTGGCAAGCGGGGCGCCAGCCAGAGCGTGCCAAAACCGGTGGTTGTGGTAACGCGCAGCTCACCGAAGACTTCATCTTCACTGTCTCGAATGCGTGCTGACGCGGCATCAAGGCGTTTGGTCATTGCGCGGGTGGCTTCAAATAACAGCTCGCCTTGCTCCGTGAGTATCAACCCACGCGCGTGTCTATGAAACAATGTCGCGTCAAGGGAGTCTTCCAATGCGCGGACCTGCCGCGAGACGGCCGATTGCGACAGATGCAGTACCTCCCCCGCATGGGTCAGTGACCCGGCATCGGCAACCGCATGGAAGATTCGTAATTTATCCCAGTCCACCGGCTTACCTCATTGTCCGTTCCTGAGACTCATAACACGCAACTTGAGACTGGGTCACGGAGTTTTTCATTGTTAGGTCATAGTTTTTGACCTAACAATTATTCGTGCATACCGGGAGGCCGCAGACCATGCAGCAAGATGTTTCACTCGCTGATAGATATGATTTGTCGAAAAAACAGGTTTTGTTAAACGGCACGCAGGCCTTAGTGCGGATGATGTTGATGCAATCGGCGCGCGACCGAGCGGCGGGCCATAGGACAGCTGGCTATGTCACGGGCTATCGCGGATCTCCACTCGGCGCGGTGGATTTTCAGATGACCCGCGCGGCGGCAGAGCTTGAAAATGCGCAGGTGCGGTTTCAAGAAGGGCTGAATGAGGATTTGGCCGCAACGGCGCTTTGGGGCAGCCAGCAGGCCGAGCTGCGCGGTGAGGGAAANTTTGAGGGCGTGTTTGGGCTTTGGTATGGCAAAGGGCCGGGCGTGGATCGCTCCGGCGATGTCTTTCGTCATGCAAATATGGCCGGCACCTCGCCCCTGGGCGGTGTTGTGGCGGCGCTTGGGGATGATCACACCGGCGAGAGCTCGACCACATTGCACCAATCGGAATGGACGATGATCGACAGCTTCATGCCGGTGCTGTCTCCTGCCGGCGTCCAAGAGGTTATGGATTACGGGCTCTTCGGCTTTGCCCTGTCGCGCTTTGCTGGGGTTTGGGCCGGGCTGAAATGCATCAAAGACACGATAGAAGTGACCTCTGTGGTGAACGGCGATCCTCTGCGGTTGGAATTTGTCACCCCAGAGTTCGACATGCCCGAAGGGGGCTTGAATATCCGCCTCATCGACACGCCGCAGGCCCAAGAGGCGCGGGTCATTGATCACAAGCGCAGAGCCGTGCAGGCCTTTGCACGCGCCAATCGGATGGATAAGCGCGTTTTGGGCCAGGCTGGCGCAAAAATTGGCTTTGTCGCGGCGGGCAAAAATTGGCTGGATTTGGCCCATGCCATGCAGGTGCTCGGCATGGATCAGGAGGCGGCGGTGCGCCATGGGGTGACAACCTACAAAGTCGCCATGACGTGGCCACTTGATATGCAGTCTTTTGCCGAATGGGCGGAAGGTTTGGACTGCATCGTTGTTGTCGAAGAAAAACGCAAACTGATTGAGGGACAAATCAAAGAAGCTCTTTTCAATCAAAAAGGCAGCTGGCGGGTTTTTGGGTCCAAAGATGCCCAAGGCGCATTGCTCTTTGCCGATAGCTATGCGCTCGATCCAATGGTGATTGCGCAAAAACTCGGTCAAATTTTGATGGCTGAGGGCTGCGGATCGGCGCGGCTTACAGGCGCGTTGGAGAGGATTGATGCGGCGCAAACCGCAAACAATGCCGCCCACATTGGCCAGCCGCGTGCCGTATTTCTGCTCAGGGTGCCCCCACAGCAGCTCCACGAAAATTCCCGAGGGCAGCCGCGCCTATTCAGGCATTGGCTGTCATTACATGGTGCAATGGATGGATCGGGAGACCTTGGGGTTCACGCAAATGGGCGGTGAGGGGGCCAATTGGATTGGCGAGTCGTTGTTTTCCACCCGCGCGCATGTGTTCCAAAACATAGGCGATGGCACCTATAATCACTCTGGCATCCAAGCCATTCGCGCGGCGCTCGCCGCAGGCACGACCATGACCTATAAAATTCTGTTTAATGATGCCGTGGCGATGACAGGCGGGCAAAACAATGATGGGGGGCTGGATGCTGCGCGGATCGTGCAAGAGATGCGCGGGATCGGGGTGAAACATCTTGCCGTGGTTTATGATGAAAAGGAAGACATCTCTGCGGCTGATTTTCCGGCTGGCACTCAGATGCACCCGCGCGCCCAGCTCAATACGGTGCAAGAGGCATTTCGGCAATTGCCGGGCGTTTCGGTCATTGTCTATGTGCAGACCTGCGCGGCGGAAAAGCGCCGCCGCCGTAAACGAGGGGCCTTCCCCGATCCAGATCAGCGCCTATTTATCAATCCAGATGTCTGCGAAGGCTGCGGCGATTGCGGGGTGCAATCCAACTGCGTCTCTTTGCTGCCGCTCGAGACGCCTTTGGGGCGCAAAAGGCAAATCGATCAGTCCAGCTGCAATAAAGATTTCAGCTGCGTAAACGGGTTTTGCCCCTCTTTTGCCACTGTGCGCGGCGGGCAGCTGCGGCGTCCGGCAGCGCAGGAGCTGTCCATTCCGGAGTTGCCCGCCCCGCCGCCCTGCACGCTGCAAGGAACACATAACGTTGTGGTCACGGGCGTGGGGGGAACCGGGGTGGTGACCATTGGGGCGCTTCTGGCCATGGCGGCGCATTTAGATGGCAAGGCTGCAGGGGTCATGGAAATGGCCGGTCTGGCCCAAAAGGGCGGCGCGGTGCATATTCATTGCCGCATCGGTGAGACGCCGGAAGATATTTCCGCCATTCGTGTGGCTTTGGGCGAATGCGATGCGCTGATTGGCGGTGACCTTGTGGTCTCGGCCCAGGGCAGCACTTTGGGTCTCATGGCGCCCACAGGCGGCGCTGTGGTCAATCGTCACGAAATCATAACAGGGGAATTCACCCGCGACACCGCTTTCGCAATCCCGGGCGCTGATTTGCACCTGGCACTTACCGCAAGATTGCAGGAGCGCGCGCGGCTGCTCAATGCAACCCGCTTGGCCGAAACGGCTTTGGGAGACACGGTCTATGCCAATATGATCTTGCTTGGCGCCGCCTATCAGCAAGGATTGCTGCCACTCACCCAAGAGGCCTTGCTTGAGGCCATTGCGCTGAATGGGGCGAAAGTGACGCAGAATCAGCAGGCCTTTGCTCTGGGACGTTGGGCCATGGTCGATGCGGATTTGGACAGCAAATTTGAGCGCATAGAAGCCCCGGTTCAGGATCCCGAAGCGGCCCGTGTCGCGGGATTGCGCGCTTATGGTTCAGGTCGCTTGGCGCGCTATGAGGCCATGCGAAGCAAACTTCAGGGGATGGAGCCAGACCTACGCGAGACAGCCCTGCAGTCCTATCACAAGCTTCTGTGCTACAAGGATGAATATGAAGTTGCGCGCCTGCTTCAGGCGACCAAGACACAGGTTGCAGAGCGGTTTGAGGGCGATTATGAAATTTCATATCACCTGGCGCCACCGCTTTTGGCAAAAAAAGCCCGGATGGTCGGCCGCAAAAGCGCAGCTTTGGGGCTTGGTTTGACTTTGCAAGTCAAGGTTTGGCGCGTTTTAGATTTTTGCGCGAAACCCCATTAGATCCTTTCGGATATAGCGCAGAGCGACGCATGGAGCGGCAATTGATCAAGGATTTCGAGAGCTTGGTGGCGCGGATGCTGCACGCGTATGAACCGGCGCAGCTCGGACTGTGGCGCGAGCTTTTGAGTTTGCCGCTCAATATCCGCGGCTTTGGTCCGGTCAAACTGGCCAATGCGCAGGCCATGCAGAAGCGCCGGGCGGAGTTGCTGGCTCAGCTGACATCGAGCCCTGACACTGAGCGCTCCGCCGCCTAAGCTTGCGTTTTTCGGCACAGGAATGGTCAAGGCAGATGCCCTCAGCTATGATCGGNGCAGGGCAGTGTGTGAGACACGGGAATTTAAGCATGGCAATCGGAATTTTTGACAGCGGTCTGGGTGGGTTGACGGTTTATGACGCGATCCGCAAACAGATGCCTGATTTGGATACAGTCTATCTTGGCGATCATAAGCACGCGCCCTATGGGGTGCGCGATGTGGATGATATTTACCGCTGCACGACCCAATCGGTGCAAATTCTCTTTGATCAGGGATGTGATTTGGTGATTTTGGCGTGCAACACGGCCTCGGCCGCTGCATTGCGCCGGATGCAGGAGCATTGGTTGACGGAGGATAAACGGGTTCTGGGTGTCTTCGTGCCGATGATTGAAGCACTGACCGAGCGGCAATGGGGAGACAATTCTCCGCCCCGCCAGGTGGCCGTGGAGCATGTGGCGCTTTTTGCCACGCCGGCCACTGTGTCGAGCCGCGCCTTTCAGCGCGAACTGGCCTTTCGCGCCATAGGTGTTGACGTGGAAGCACAGGCCTGTGGCGGTGTGGTGGATGCAATTGAAGATGGGGATTTCATTCTGGCAGAGGCTTTGGTGCAAAGCCATGTGGACGCGCTGCACCGAAAAATGCCGCACCCGCAAGCGGCTATTTTAGGATGCACCCATTACCCATTGATGCATGATGCGTTTCAAAAAGCGCTTGGGCCTGAGGTTAAGATTTTCTCACAGGCGGATTTGGTGGCGCAAAGCCTAGAAGATTATTTGCAGCGCCATCCAGATAAATTGGGCGCCGCCACCGACCGCAAATTTTTGACAACTGGGGACCCGGTTAAAGTGTCCCAACGCGCCACACAGTTTCTCAAACGCCCGATGCAGTTTGAAGCGGCCTAGGTTCGGCGCAAAGGTGGCTTGAAAAACGCCCGCATTCGTTCCATATCCGATGGGGAACAGAGGATTTTGCAATGGCACATCGGATTATCATTCTTGGCGCGAGCGGTTATACCGGTGCGGAGCTTGTGCGATTGATTGCATTGCATCCGCAGATGGAGATTGTGGCGCTCTCGGCGGATCGGAAGGCCGGGCTTGAGATGCGGGACGTTTTTCCACATCTGGCGCATTTGTCTTTACCGATTCTGAAAAAGATCGACGAGATTGACATGGCGGAGGCAGATTTGGTGTTTTGTGCTCTTCCACATGCCACGTCACAGGCTGTGATCCGTAAACTGCCTGATCATGTAAAAGTCGTGGATCTTTCGGCTGATTTTCGCATCAATGATCCCGAAGTTTACAGCAAATGGTATGGCAAGCCCCATGATGCGCCTGATTTGCAAAAGAGCGCGGTTTACGGGCTCACAGAATTTTATCGCGCCGAAATCTCTAAAGCGCGCTTGGTGGCGGGTACGGGATGTAATGCCGCAACGGGGCAGTTTGCATTGCGCCCATTGATCTCTGCCGGTGTGATTGATCTCGATCAGATTATTATCGACTTGAAAACGGGGGTGTCGGGCGCCGGGCGCTCGGCCAAGGAAAATCTGCTGCATGCGGAGCTTTCCGAAGGGTTTCATGCCTATGCGGTGGGGGGGCAGCATCGGCATCTGGCAGAGTTTGATCAGGAATTTTCCGCATTGGCCGGCCGGCCGGTGACGGTCCAATTCACTCCGCATTTGATGCCAGCCAACCGGGGTATTTTGGCGACAGTCTATGTCCAAGGCGCAGCGGATGCGATCTATAACGCCCTGGAGGCGGCCTATGCAGGCGAGCCTTTTGTGCAGCTGCTGCCGATGGGCACCCATCCCAGCACGCGCCATATCCGGGGATCTAACTTTTGCCATATTGGCGTCGTTGAGGATCGGATCCCTGGCCGGGTGATCGTCTTGGCAGCCTTGGACAATTTAACAAAAGGCTCCTCTGGGCAAGCGGTGCAGAATGCCAATCTCATGCTCGGCTGTGACGAGACAACGGCCCTGATGATGCCACCGGTGTTTCCATAATGCGCGGGCTCAAAAAACAACGCCGCATTCAGGTGATTGTATTGGCGCTGGTCTGTTTGATTGGCGCGACCGGTTTGATCGGATTTGCCCTGCGTGATGGGATCAACCTTTTTCGCTCTCCGACACAGGTGGTCGAGACCGCCCCAGCGCCTGGGGAAGTGTTCCGTCTGGGCGGTTTGGTCGCGCAAGGCAGCATTCGCCAAGGTGAGGGCGTGCATTTTTATTTCGACATCACTGATGGCGCCAATACTGTGGCGGTGAAATATGTCGGCACCGACCTGCCGCCTGATCTCTTTGAGGAGGGGCAGGGCACCATCGCGACGGGGCGTTTTTCAGATGGGCTATTTGAAGCCACTGAAATTTTGGCCAAACACGATGAAACCTATATGCCCAAAGAAGTGATCGACGCGCTCAAAGAGCAAGGCGTCTACCAAGGCGCGGAAGGCTCCTGATCCAAAGCCGGCTGTGGGCGCTTGGCGCCTGGGGTTGTGACCATTTGCACCGGCAAATCGGAGCGGAGTTTCTTGCCAAGCGCGTTTGAGCCATTATACCAAACCTATGCTTAATGAACTCGCTCATTTTAGTCTGAACATCGCGCTTGGTTTTGCGGTGCTTGGGACAATCATTCCGCTTCTGGGGGCCACATTGCGCCGCAGCAGCTGGATGCAGCTGGCGTCCGTTTTCGCCCTATTGCAATTTTTACTGGTCGCTTTTGCCTTTGGAGTGCTCACGCTCGCCTTTGTGACATCGGATTTCTCTTTGCGTTTGGTGGTGCTCAACTCCCATACACTCAAGCCGATGATCTATAAAATCGCTGGGGTTTGGGGCAATCATGAAGGCTCATTGCTGCTTTGGGTTTTGATCCTAACCTTTTTCGCCGCCTGCGCCGCCCTGTTCGGTCGGCGACTGCCGCAAAGCCTTTTGGCGCGGGTTTTAGGGGTGCAAAGCGCCATTACCACGGCCTTTCTGGCCTTTGTTTTGCTAACATCCAATCCCTTCACACGCGTGGCATTTCCGCCCTTTAATGGGCAGGGGCTCAATCCCTTGCTGCAAGATCCCGGCTTGGCCTTTCACCCGCCGTTTTTGTATCTTGGCTATGTCGGCCTATCGATCACCTTCTCTTTTGCCATCGCCGCCTTGCTGGAAGGCAAAGTGGATTCGGCTTGGGGGCGCTGGGTGCGGCCTTGGACTTTGGCGGCTTGGATTTTTCTGACAATCGGAATCGGCCTGGGCAGCTGGTGGGCCTATTATGAGCTTGGTTGGGGCGGGTTCTGGTTTTGGGATCCTGTCGAAAACGCAAGTTTCATGCCGTGGTTGATTTCAGCAGCCTTGCTTCATTCGGCCATTGTGGTTGAGAAACGCGACGCGCTGAAAGCATGGACGATCTTATTGGCAATCTTGGCCTTTGGTTTTTCACTGATCGGCACCTTCATCGTGCGCTCGGGCGTTCTGACCTCCGTACATGCCTTTGCCAACGATCCTGAGCGCGGTGTGTTCATCTTGATGATTTTGGCCGTGTTTTTCGGTGGCGCGTTATTGCTCTTTGCCCTGCGTGCCAAAGCTATGGACAGCAAGGGGGTCTTTGCGCCCGTCAGCCGTGAAAGCGCTTTGATTGCCAATAACTTGCTGCTGGCCATAAGCTGCTTTGTGGTTTTTGTTGGCACGGTCTGGCCTTTGGTGGCCGAATTATTGATGGATCGTAAACTCTCGGTTGGCCCGCCATTTTTTGATCTCGCCTTTACCCCCTTTATGGTGGCTTTGGCGGTGATATTGCCGATCGGCTCGACCCTGCCATGGAAGCGCGCGCGGAGGGCGCATATCACCCGGCTTTGGCCTGTGGCGCTGGTGTGTTTGGCCTGTGTTGGACTGGCTTGGGCCATGCAAACGGGGCGCTCTTTGATTGGTCCGGTTGGGCTTGGCCTTGGTGTTTGGCTGGTCATGGGCGTGGTGATTGAGCTTTATCAACGCTGCGGACGTGGCGCGGGGAAAATGCGCCGGTTGCTGCGGCTGCCTTTGGCCGATTGGGGCAAGGCAATTGCCCATGCCGGGCTTGGCATCACCATCTTTGGCGTGGCTGGTATCACCGCATGGCAGGTGGAAGACATTCGCGTTCTTGAAATTGGCCAATCTGCTGAGGTTGCGGGCTTTACCATCACCTTGGAGGCCGTAGAGGATCGACGGGGACCGAATTACCTCACCACAATGGCGGATGTGGCCTTGTCGCGGCAAGGCCAGCCGATCGCAATGCTGCATCCGGAGCGGCGCTATTATCCAGTGGCAGAGATGCCAACGACGGAAGCGGGCATTGATAGCGGGCTGTGGCGGGATATTTATGTGGTTGTGGGGGATGCGCAACCCGAGGGCGGCTATGCGGTGCGGAGTTTCATCAAACCCTTAGCCAATTGGATCTGGAGCGGGGCGATCATTATGGCTTTGGGGGGCTTTCTGAGCCTATTTGATCGGCGTTACCGGATGGCGCCCGGCGCTGCGCGTGAACCGGGCCCGGAGGCGGCACAATGAGGCAGGTTTTTGTCCTATTATCCCTTCTTCTCTGGGCTGGAATCGCCTCGGCCGTGGAGCCCGATGAAGTTCTATCTGATCCGGTTTTGGAAAATCGAGCTCGGCTGATTTCTCAAGGGCTGCGCTGTTTGCAATGCCGCAATGAGAGCATCGATGAATCTAACGCCGGTATTGCCCGAGACCTCAGGTTATTGGTTCGAGACCGCCTGCTCGAAGGTGACAGCGACACAGAGGTCATGGATTATGTTGTTGCACGATATGGGGAATATGTTTTGCTACGGCCCAATGGATTGGGTATAAATTTGGTGCTGTGGTTGGCGGGGCCGGCGTTGTTTTTGGTCTCACTTGCGGGGCTGATTGCCGTGCAGCGGCGCAGCAAACGCAAAGACTCCATAGACCAGTTGACCGAAGACGAAGAAAGAGAAATTGAAAAACTCCTCTCATCTTGAGTGGGACAGGGCGCGGAACGCCGCAAGCACAGGATTTTATTATGATTTATGAGACACTCACCTACGCTGTAGACCACAATGTTGCCGTGATTACGCTCAATCGCCCCAGGGTGATGAATGCGCTCAATTCGCAGATGCGCGCCGAAATAACGGATGCTATGGGCCAGGCCGGTCAGGCGGCGCGGGTGGTGGTGCTAACCGGCTCAGGCCGGGCGTTTTGTTCGGGGCAGGATTTGGGCGCGGAGGGAAATTTTGCGGATATCGATCTCGAGCGCACGTTGAAAGATGAATATGTGCCCATGCTCAAAGCCATTACAGAATGCCCGGTTCCGACGATTTCTGCTGTCAATGGTCCGGCTGCGGGAGCGGGGGCGAATTTGGCGCTTGCAGCGGACGTGGTGATTGCAGCTGAATCAGCTTATTTTGTGCAGGCCTTCACCCGTATTGGCCTTATACCCGACGCGGGCGGCACCTATCTTTTGCCGCGGCAAATGGGTCTGGCTAAGGCCATGGGTGCGGCGCTTTTTGCTGATAAAATTTATGCGCGGCAGGCCAGTGAGATGGGCATGATCTGGGAGAGCGTCGCTGATGAGAAATTTGAGACCCAATGGCAGGCCCGAGCCGCGCATTTGGCCTCGGGTCCGACAGAAACATACGGCCATGTAAAAACGGCCATTCGCCAGAGTCTTTCCAATTCCGAAGAAGACCAGCTTGAGCTGGAAGCGCGCTTGCAAGGCGCCTGTGGCCGCACCCGTGATTTCAAAGAGGGGGTGACAGCCTTTCTGGACAAGCGCACTGCCAAGTTTGAAGGTCGGTGACGTGGCTCGAGTGAAAGGATGCTCCTAGATACCGGAGCCTTTGATTAAATCCCCTATTCCCGGGCGCAAGAGCGGCGCATTGCAGGAATCGGGGGAAGAAACTTTGCTTTAGCGTTTCTCGATATCCACATAGTCCCGCGTGGTCTCGCCGCAATACAGCTGGCGGGGGCGGCCAATCTTCATGGTTGGATCTGAGATCATCTCTTTCCATTGTGAAATCCAACCGACCGTCCGAGACAGGGCGAAGATCGGTGTGAACATCGAAGTTGGAAAGCCCATGGCCTCCAAGATAATACCCGAGTAGAAATCAACATTTGGGAAGAGTTTCTTCTCGGCAAAATATGGATCGGCCAGGGCAGCTTTTTCCAACTCTTTGGCCACTTGCAAGATGGGGTTATTCTCAACGCCCAAAAGCTCCAGAACTTCATCTGCCGATTCTTTAAGAACCGTCGCGCGCGGGTCGATGTTTTTGTAAACCCGGTGCCCAAAGCCCATCAGACGGAAGGGATCGTCTTTGTCTTTTGCGCGGGCGATAAACTCTGGAATGCGGTCGACCGTGCCGATTTCATTAAGCATTTCCAGGCAAGCTTGGTTTGCGCCGCCATGTGCCGGACCCCAAAGACAGGCAATTCCAGCAGCAATGCAGGCAAATGGATTGGCCCCAGAGGAGGACGCCAGACGAACCGTAGAGGTCGAGGCATTTTGCTCATGATCTGCATGTAGGGTGAATATCC
>JGI26081J50195_1000633_pt1 | contig 14899 bp, 13 predicted proteins | sample SaaInl74LU_5_DNA_FD_50195 | JGI IMG/M metagenome (IMG submission 50195) | reverse complement strand
CACAGAGGTTCCCGAAACGGCCGAATAGCTGACATCGCTCAACATCTGATGCAGCGCATGGCCAAATTCATGAAACAATGTGCGCGCATCGTCAAATGACAAAAGCGCAGGTGCCCCGCCGGAGGGTTTGGCAAAGTTGCAAACATTGATCACAATGGGCGCGCGCGGGCTTGGCCTCTTGCGCTGGCTTTGCAACGCGCTGCACCAAGCGCCCGATCTTTTGCCGCTCCGGGCAAAGTAATCGCCAATGAACAAGGCGACATGCGCGCCGTTGCGGCATACCTCCCAAACCCTGGCATCCTTGTGATGCAAGGGCAAAGACAGCTCTTGAAACGTCAGGCCGAACAGGCGCTGCGCACAGTCAAAAGCTGCTGCAATCATTTGATCCAATTGCAAATAGGGCTTCAATTCCGCCTCATCTAGATCGTGATCCGCCCGGCGGCGCTTTTGCGCATAGTAACGCCAGTCCCAAGCCATAAGGGGGCCATTCAGCCCGTCTTCGGCCATCATTTGGGTCAAGATCGCCCCATCCGCCTCTGCCCGCGCCTTGGCCGGATGCCAGACCTGCATCAGAAGGTCACGCACACGGGCCGGTGTCTTGGCCATCTGAGTTTCCAATTTAAACTCTGCAAAACTCTTATAGCCAAGCAAGGCCGCCTGCTCTTGCCGCAGCTGCAAGGTTTCGCGGACAATCTCCCGATTGTCCGTCTCACCCCCATTAGCGCCCCGCGCTGCCCAGGCTTTATAAGCCGTCTCGCGCAGGTCGCGGCGGTCGGAAAATTCCAAAAACGGCACGATCAAAGACCGCGATAGGGTAACCACAGGCCCATCCAGGCCCTTCTCCTGCCCCGCCGCTTTTGCGGCCTGCAACACAAAATCAGGCAGGCCCGCGAGATCACCCGTCTGCAATGGCAGGGTCCAGTCCCTTTCATCGCCAGCAGGTTTTGCATGAAGGACGTGCCCAGGCTGGCAAGCCGCGATTTGATCTCGGCCATGCGCGCGGCCTCTGCCCCGGTCAGCTTGGCCCCGGCCCGAATGAAGTCCCGGCGCGTCAACATCAAAACCCGCTCTTGCTCGGGCGACAATCCCAAAGAGGCACGGCGCGACCAAAGATCTTCGATCCGCGCAAATAGGGCGACATTCGAAGTGACAGCAGAGGCATAGGCCGACAACTTCGGCGCAAAATCCCGTTGCAGCTCTTCGCGCAATGGCGTGCTATCGGTGCTGGCTAAGGTGTAAAACGCGGCGGCGAGCTGATTGAGCGGCTCTTCTGCCACTTCCTGCGCCTCAATGGTGTTTTCAAAGCTGGGCGCGTCTAAGCGCTTCGCAATGGCCTGCATTCCTGAGCGCGCTTGCGCCAATGCTGCATCCATAGCGGGGGCAAAATCGGCGTCTGATATGGCATCAAAAGGCGCGAGGCCAAAAGGGGTGTTCCAGGGGTCAAGCAGGTTCATATCAAGACTTTCCATCCGAAGAATTTGCACCGCAAATCGGGCAATCGGCCCACGGTTTGGTTTTTATCACACGGTTTTGCGCGTCGAGCACATTGTAAATTGCCATCTGGCCACGCAATGGCCTGCCCGCGCCCAAGAGATATTTCAGCGCCTCAGCCGCCATGAGACTGCCGATAATCCCCGGCAGGGCCGCAAAGACCCCGGCCTGCGCACAGCTGGGGGCCAACTCCGGCTTGGGCGCGCTGGGAAACACACATTGATAGCACGGACCAGAGCGCGCCGGATCAAACAGCGCCAGCTGCCCNTCCCATTGGCTCAAGGCTCCGCTGACCAAGGGTTTTGCNCGCGCCACGCAGGCCGCGTTCACCACATAGCGCGTCTCGAAATTATCCGTGCCATCCAGCACAATATCATATTGACCAATCAGCTCTTCAACACTCTCGCCAGTGAGACGATGGTTGTAACTGTTGACAGCCACATAGGGATTTAGCTCGCCAATGGCCCGCGCCGCAGAGGTGACTTTGGCGCGGCCAATATCTGCATCACGGTGAATTACTTGCCGCTGCAAGTTGCTGGCCGCCACTGTGTCATCATCCACAACACCGATGGTTCCAACCCCGGCAGCCGCCAAATATTGCAGCGCCGGCGCGCCAAGCCCGCCCGCACCGATCACCAAGACCTTGGCGCCGCGCAGACGCATCTGCCCTGCCCCGCCAATCTCGGGCATGACGATATGACGCGCATAGCGCTCCAGCTCGGCTTCAGACATCGCGTCATCTGCGGGGCGCACTGGCGGCGCCGCGCGGGAGCGCAATCTGCGCAGGCCCAGCCGATAGATCCAAATAATCGCCACAAAAGCCGCGATGATGGCCCAAAGCTCCCAGGAGCCTCCTGTGTTTTGCCGCAACGGATGACCCGCGGGCAAAATCAGATGGGCTAAAATCACCCCCACAAACACCGCTGCAATCATACCCCAGCGTTGCCGGTTCGGCGCGCCCATAGCCCAGCCAATCCCCCAAAGAACCGCGCAAACGGTGCCAACCAGTATCATGAGCTGCGCCCTGTGGAGCCAAAGCCACCTGCACCACGGGGCGTCGTGTCGAGCTTTGACACCTCGGCAAATTCGGCCTGAACAACGGGCGCCACAATCATTTGCGCAATGCGGTCCCCATGTCGGACGGCAAAAGCCTCAGTGCCTGTATTGAGCAAAATCACCCCAAGCGGGCCTCTATAGTCACTGTCGATCGTACCGGGAGCATTGGCCAAGGTGATCCCGAATTTCAGAGCAAGCCCAGATCGCGGGCGAATTTGCACCTCATAGCCCGTAGGTATGGCCAGGCGCAGCCCGGTGCCGATCAAGGCCCGCCCGCCAGGCTGCAGGGTGACATCTGCGCGGTCGGGGAAATTAGCCCGAAGATCAGCGCCAGCGGCGCCCGTGGTGGCATAGGCCGGCAAGCCAAAGCTCACATCGGCCCCCGCCTCCCAGGTCATCTCAATCACAGGGTTCACGTCAATGCATCCGCGATGCGGAGCGCCAGCTGGCGCGCGACGTCGCTCTTGGGCATCTCATCCCAGGTTTCGGCTCCGGCCGCGCCTATGACCGTAACCTTGTTGCATGCGCCGCCCATGATGCCCGTCTCAGGAGCCACATCATTGGCGACAATCCAATCGCAGCCCTTGCGCAAACGCTTTGCTGTTGCGTTTTCAATCACATTTTCGGTCTCTGCTGCAAAGCCCACAACCAATTGCGGCCTCATCTCATGCGCTGAAACGCGCGCCAGAATATCTGGATTTTCAGCAAACTTTAAAACCGGCAAATCGCCAGAGGATTTCTTTTTGATCTTTTGATCATGGGTGCCTGCAATGCGCCAATCCGCCACGGCTGCAGCAAAAACTGCCGCATCCACAGGCAAAAGCCTCTCAACCGCGGCCAACATCTCCTGCGCTGTTTGTACCGGATACACGTCAACGCCAGAGGGCGGCGGCACGCGCGCCGGACCTGTAACAAAGCTGACCCGCGCGCCCAGATCGCGCAGGGCCTCTGCGAGAGCCGCACCCTGTGCGCCAGAGGAGCGATTGGCGATGTAGCGCACCGGATCAATCGGCTCATGGGTCGGCCCAGAGGTGACCAGCACATGACGGCCCTCAAGTGGACCGCTGCAAAAAAAGCCCGCGACCTGCGCCAAAATCTCATCCACTTCTGCCATGCGCCCCGGGCCGTATTCGCCACAGGCCATTTCTCCGTCATTGGGGCCGATGATCTGCACCCCATCCTCTTGTAACTGCTTCAAATTGCGCTGCGTGGCGGGGTGCTGCCACATGCGTACATTCATGGAAGGGGCAATCATCACAGGGGTATCTGTCGCCAAAAGCAGGGTTGTGGCCAGATCATCGGCCATTCCCTGCGCCATTTTGGCCATGATGTGTGCCGTGGCCGGCGCCACAAGAACAAGCTCCGCCGCACGCGACAGCTCTATATGTCCCATCTGCGCTTCTTCGGTCAGGTCGAACAACTCAGTATAGACCTTGGACCGCGCAAGGGCCGCAATTGACAGGGGCGTGACGAATTGCGCGCCCGATTGCGTCAAGACCGGCGTGACGCGCGCGCCCTGTGCAATCAACCTGCGAATCAAATCTGGGGTTTTGACCGCGGCAATACCACCAGAGATGATTAAGAGAATGTGTTTTTCGTTCATAGCTTACAGTTACGCAGCCAGACCTCGCTCTGCAAGGTCTGGCACTGCCAAAAAGCTCACTGGAAAAATGCGCCTGCCTCGGGGGCCTGATCTTCCAGAGCCAGACGCATCTTTTTAAACGCGGCCGCTTCCACCTGTCTGATCCGCTCTTTTGACAGACCCAATTCTTCGCCCAGGCTCTCCAAAGTGCGCGGCACCTCAATCAATTTCCGCTCCCGCACGATATATCTTTCACGATCATTGAGCACGCTCATCGCTTGCAGCAACCATTTGCGCAGCGCCTCTTGGTCATGGTCAATCTCTACGATTTCAGCGGCCTGCGCGCTGTCATCTTCCAGCGCGTCAATCCACTCGCGACCTTCGTCTTCGGTCGATTGCGTTGCATTAAGCGAAAAATCGGAGCCCGACAAACGGCCATCCATCATCTCCACATCATGCAGTGGCACGCCCAAATCCTGCGCAATCAGCTGCTGCAATTGATGCCGATCCAGCGTTTGGCCGGCGTTATTGGCATCGCGCTCAATCCGCGCCTGAATGCGGCGCATGTTAAAAAACAAAGACTTTTGCGGGCTGGTCGATCCCGTACGCACCATTGACCAATTGCGCATCACATATTCTTGCACAGAGGCTTTGATCCACCACACCGCATAGGTTGAGAACCGCACGCCGCGATCGGGATCAAATTTCTCTGCCGCTTTCATCAGGCCGAGACCGGCCTCTTGGATCAAATCTCCCATCGGCGCGCCATAGCGTTTGAACTTCGCAGCTTGCGAAATCGCCAACCGCATATAGGCATTGATCAAACGGTGCAGGCTTTGCTCGCAGCGTTCATCACGCCAAGCGTAGGCCAATTTTAACTCCGTTTCAGCGTCAAGCATCTCCGCTTTCATTGCAGTGCGCGGTAGAAAATTCTCTGTGCGGCCGTCTAAAGGCATGGGTTCGCCTCCCAATCAGTAAAAGATGAAAAACTTGTTACTCTCTTCTTACGCAGGTACATGCAGGTTGGATCACTCTTGGGGACATAATGCCTGCAGAAAACAAAACTCCAGCCCTACGCCTGGTGCTCGGCGGCGCAAATTCTGGCAAATCACGAGTTGCCGAACAGTTGATTGCCGCGACCGGCCGGCCCCGGCGCTATATCGCAACAGCCCAGGCCTGGGATGATGAAATGCGTGCAAAAATCGCGCAGCACCGCCTGCAACGCGGGCCCGATTGGACCACTGTTGAGGCGCCGCTGGATCTCATGGAGGCTCTGGCGGCAGCACAGCCGGACGAAATTGTGCTCCTCGATTGCGTCACGCTTTGGCTGAGCAATCTCATGATGGCCGAGCGGGATATTCAAACCGCTTGTGCCGCGCTTTGCACGGCTCTCACCCAGGCCCCCTGCCCTGTAATTGTGGTCAGCAATGAAGTTGGTCAAGGCATCACGCCAGACAATGCGATGGCGCGGGCTTTTGTCAAACACCAAGGCCACCTCAATCAAGATCTCGCCCGCCTGGCGCAGGAGGTGATCTTCGTCACCGCTGGCATCGCGCAAACCCTGAAGGCCACGCCATGAGCGATTGGTTTTGGATAAGGCACGGCCCGACCCATGAGAAAAATTTCACCGGCTGGCGTGACGTGCCGGCCGATCTGTCTGACCGCGCATTGATCGACCGCCTAAGCGCGTATTTGCCGCCTGAGGCTGTGGTGGTGTCCTCTGATCTGACCCGCTCTGTCACCACCGCCGATGCCCTTGCCGGCGGGCGCACCCGACTGCCGCATGAAGCCGATCTCCGGGAGTTTCATTTTGGCGATTGGGATGGGCGGCATTGGTCAGATGTTGCACAGACCGATCCCCAATTGAGCCGCGATTTTTGGGAAAAACCCGGTGATATTATGGCCCCAAATGGCGAAAGCTGGAACATGGCCGCCGCCCGCGCCCGCCCGGTGGTCGACCGGTTGACTGCGGCCCATAACAGCATCATCGCCGTGGCGCATTTCGGCATCATCCTCACCCAGGTGCAACGCGCACTGGACAGCAGCGCCTACGCCTGCCTGGCTCATAAAATCGACAATTTCAGCGTCACCCATTTGCGCGAAGACCAGGGCGAGTGGCAGGTGATTTGCATCAACCACTTGCCATAGGGGTCTTTCCCCCGGATCCACAGATTCACCTTTCGTAAACCATGATGACCTATGCTCGCTTGACCCGTAACCACACAGGGCCAAGCCGATGGTGGCCGTTACCTATACAGTTGCATTTCATGGGGTGGAGGCCCGGCCGGTTGAGGTGCAATGCGCCGTGGCGCCTGGTCTGCCCAGTTTTCAAATCGTCGGGCTGGCCAATAAAGCTGTCAGTGAGGCACGCGAGCGGGTCAGGGCCGCGCTTGACGCCCTCTCGATTGCCCTCCCCTCCAAGCGGATCACGGTGAACCTGTCACCGGCCGATATGCCCAAGGAAGGTTCACATTTCGACCTTCCCATTGCGGTGGCCCTCCTCTCAGCCCTGGGCATGATCCCGCAGGAGGAGATTGGCGCCTGCGTTCTCATGGGTGAGCTGGCTTTGGGGGGCGATCTGGTACAGGTCGCCGGCTGCCTGCCCGCGGCGCTCACCGCCGCCAGTGACGAGCGCAGCTTGATTTGCCCCAAAGCCTCGGGCGCCGAAGCCGCTTGGGTTGAGGCCGCCGCGGTCTTCGCCGCGCCCAACCTTGCCGCTGTCCTGCACCACCTCACCGGGCAAAACCTTCTTGAGCCAGCGCAACCGGGCGAGGTGACGACCGGGCAATCCGCCAAAGATCTCTCAGACGTCAAAGGCCAAGAACGGGCCAAACGCGCGTTGGAGATTGCAGCGGCCGGGCGGCATCACATGCTGATGGTAGGCCCACCGGGATCTGGAAAATCCATGCTGGCGGCGCGCCTGCCCGGCCTCCTCCCGCCGCTCAGCCCTGCCGAAGCGCTCGAAACCTCCATGATTCACTCCCTAGCCGGATTACTTGATGAGGGGGGAATCTCTCGCGAGCGCCCGTTTCGCGAACCCCATAGCACCGCCTCCATGGCCGCGATCATCGGCGGAGGTCGCAGTCCAAAACCGGGGGAGGTCTCCTTGGCGCACAATGGGGTCCTGTTTATGGATGAATTTCCGGAATTTCCGCGCCACGTCTTAGAAACCCTGCGCCAACCGATTGAAACAGGCGAAGTGATGGTCGCGCGTGCCAATGCCCATGTGAAATATCCAAGTCGCTTCATGCTCATTGCCGCCGCCAATCCCTGCCGTTGCGGCTATATGTCTGATCCCGCAAGGGCCTGCGCCCGCGCCCCGGAATGCGGCGCTGACTATCTGGGCCGCATATCTGGCCCGCTGCTGGATCGGTTTGACCTGCGGGTTGATGTGCCGCCTGTCGCCTACAGCGATCTTGAGCTGCCTTGTGACAGCGAGCCAAGCGCCGAAGTGGCGCTGCGCATAGCGGCGGCCCGCAGACGACAAGCCGAGCGCTATGCAGAAGTTCCNCAATATATGGTCAATGCGGATGCGGAAGGGACCGTGTTGCAAAAATACGCAACGCCCAACGCAGAGGGACAGGCGCTCTTGCTCGAAATTGCGGAACGCTTTGGCCTAACAGCGCGGGGCTATCATCGTGTGATGCGGGTCGCGCGCACCATTGCGGATCTGGCTGACAGCGCGGGGGTTGAACGGGCCCATATTGCTGAGGCCGCCAGCTTTCGCCTGCCTACAGGACAAATCCGATCTCAGCCGCGCAACAGTCGAAAAGCCGCCGCTGCCGCCCAGCCAGAGAAAATGGCAATGGCCAATGACAGCAGGCCATAAACCACCGGACGCTCATGGGCCAAATTATACAGCCAACGCTCGATGCCAACCTTATGCACATCGATTGCGGTCTGATACTGCGACACAACCTCGCCGTCGCGCATCACGAAAATACGCGCCGAATAGGCACCTTCCACCAAATTTGACGGCAGGGAAACAGAGGTTGAGAACAAGGTTTGCTCTTGCAGCTGCACCGAGCCCGGCAGCATTTGATACAGCCCCTTCTCTTCGCGTACGCGCACCAGAGCTTCGGTAAATTGATCTTTGTTGTTCGTGCTGGGAGGGACGGCCACCGCTCGGATCAACTGGCGTACAGAGATTTGGTGCCACAGATCTGATGCCTCGCTGACCACGCGGTCAAAAGGTCCGGTGGTGGCCACCGCATAAAAACTGGGCGCCAGATCGACATCAAAAGCCTCTACATTGACCCAAATGCCCAAACGTTTGTCCTTACGGCGCACGGTGACCGGATTGCGTGGGCTGGCGATGGTGACAACAACATCGAGATCACCGGCCGAACTGGCTGCGGTTTCATGTTTCAAGGCACCGAAGATCAAGATTTCCGACCCATTGAAAAACGCAGTGATGCCGATTTCGTTTTTCGACATGCCCAGAACAATATCCTGCGCCGAGACCGGGCCAGAGAGGGCCAGCAGAGCAAAAAGCAACCTTGCGAAAAACCCTTGCATCAATGGCCTCCCGCAACGCCGAGGCTAAACAGTTCTGCCGGCTCTACGATCAGGTCCAAAGCCAGCTTGCCGCAGACCAAAAGCACCATCAGCGCGAGAAGGATTCGCAGCTGTTCAGCTTTGAGCTTGGCGCCGATTATAGTACCGAATTGCGCGCCGATGACCCCGCCAATCAAGAGCAATACCGCCAGAACCATATCCACTGTGTAATTGGTGGTGGCATGCAGCATAGTGGTAAATGCTGTGACAAAGATGATCTGAAACAGCGATGTGCCCACCACGACTTTTGTCGGCATGCCCAGCAGGTAAATCATCGCCGGAACCATGACGAAACCGCCGCCCACGCCCATGATCGCGGCCAAGACACCTACGGCGACGCCAACAACGATGGGTGGGATTATAGAAATATACAGGCCCGACACACGGAACCGCATTTTAAACGGTAGACTATGCACCAAACCGCGTTTTTTGCGCGGCTTGGACACGGCCACCTGTTTCGATTTGCGCAGCGCCCGCAGGCTTTCAGCAAACATCAAGCTGCCAACGACACCCAAAAACAGCACGTAGCACAATTTGACCAAGAGATCGACTTGGCCCAAACTTTTTAGGTAATTGAACACAACCACACCAAGCGCCGCACCGACCAGCCCGCCAATGAGCAGCACCCCGCCCATTTTGAAATCCACCGTTTTGCGTTTCACATGCGCCAAAACGCCAGAGAAGGAGGAGGCCACGATTTGATTGGCTTCTGTGGCAACGGCCACCGCAGGGGGGATGCCGATGAAAAACAAAAGCGGTGTCATCAAAAAGCCACCGCCAACGCCGAACATGCCCGAAAGAATCCCCACCAACCCGCCGAGCCCCAACAGGACAAAGGCATTCACAGAGACTTCAGCAATGGGCAGATAGATATACATGGCGCCGCATAGCCCTAACGCTGGTCTCGGGCAAGGGGGTCGAGAGGCTCGGCGTGAAATCTGCGCTAAAAACGCCCGTGTGGCCTTATCATCATCTGAAATTTGGCCTTATTTCTCTTTGACGTAAGCCACCCCACCCGACCGGGGCGGAATCGCTTTGCCGACGAAGCCTGCAAGAACCACGACGGTCAGCACATAGGGCAGAGATTGGATGAAAACCACGGGGATCTTGATCATACTGCCCAGTCCTGCGCTCCAACTGCTCAGGGTGATCAAGGCCGCCACAAGCGCAAGCCCCAAGCCCAAACCACCCAAAACGATGCGATCGAGCAAGGTTTTGTGGCGCACATAGGCGAAAAGGCCCAGCCCAAGCGCAAAAAGCACCCCGCTCATCGCCCAAGCGGGCAGGAGAATGTTTTGGAAACGGTTGTCCACGGCAAAGAAAAATCCAAACAACAAACACGCGCCAAGCGCATACCAAGGCCGCCATTTGGCGAATATCAAAGCAGCCAAGGCAATGAACCCGCGGCCGGCGGACATATCTTTCACGAAACCAGCTTGCAGCGCCGTGGCCATATAGGCTCCAGCAATGCCACATAAGACGCCGCAAATACCGACAGCGGCGTAACGCAGGCCCACAACAGAAATCCCCGCCGTGTCCACAGCAGCCGGGTTTTCCCCGACGGCCCGCAAGCGCAAGCCAAAGCGGGTTTTGTACAACACAAACCACGTCAAAGGCACCATCAATAGCGCCACATAGACCAGCAAGGAATGCCCCGAGAGAAGCTCCGAATAAAGCTGCATGAAAGGTCCGGCCTCTGAAATTTCTTTCGCCGGCACAGCGCCCGGCAGGTTGAGAGGTTCAAAACGTCCTCCAGAGAGGAGCGGCGGCGTGCGCCCGCCTTGGCCAAACCAATCTTGCGAAATCACCACCGTTAATCCTGCAGCCAAAAAGTTAATCGCGACACCAGAAATGATCTGATCGCCGCGTAGGGTGATAGAGGCCAGGCCATGAATGGCCGAGAGCAAGAGCGAGGCACCAACCCCAGCCAAGAGCCCCAACCAGACAGATCCGGTTGTCGCGGCAATCGCCGCCGACAGAAAGGCCGCCGCCAGCATTTTCCCTTCAAGACCAATGTCAAAAATCCCAGCGCGCTCCGAAAACAATCCGGCCAGACAGGCCAAAAGCAATGGCGTGGCCAAACGTAGGGAGCTGTCTAACACTTGCAAGAGCGTGAGAAAATCCATTGTTCTATCCCCCCCGCCGCAGGCTTAAAAACAAGCGCTCAAGTGGGCGGCGCACCATTAAGGTCAAGGCGCCGGTGAACAAGATCACCAAGGCCTGGATCACCACGATCAACTCGCGCGGAATTTTTGTCCACAGCGCCAATTCCGCGCCGCCTTGGTACAAAAAGCCAAATAGCAATGCTGCGAGAAACACCCCAAGCGGGTGACTGCGCCCCATCAAGGCCACGGCGATTCCGATGAAGCCGGCCCCTTCGGTGAAGTTCAAAATCAACCGCTCACTTTCGCCCTGTGTTGTGTTGATGGCCATCATGCCGGACAAAGCGCCCGAGATCATCATGGCCACCATAATGATTTTCACCGATCCAATGCCCGCATAGCGCGCCGCCGGTTCTGATTTACCCATCGCGCGAATTTCATAGCCCAAAGGCGTGCGCCAAATCAAAAACCAAACCAAAACACAGGCCACCAGCGCAAGGAAAAAACTGACATTCGCAGGGGCGGCGCGAAACATTTTTTCAAAGCCCAAAAGCCCCGCCATATCCTCAAAGGTTGGCAAATGGGTGGCGGCTGGGAAGTTTGCGGTGGCCGGGTCCATGCTGCCCTTCGGCTTTAACGCGCCGACCAAGAAAAAGTTCAAAACCCCGGCTGCAATGAAATTGAACATGATGGTTGTGATAACAATGTGGCTGCCGCGTTTGGCCTGTAGATAGGCCGGAAGTCCCGCCCAAATCATACCGAAGAAGGCCGCACCAAGCGAGGCCCCAATGATGGCAAAGCTCCAATGGGGCCATGGGATGAACAGACAAACCAGCGCCACACCAAGCCCGCCCATCATCGCCTGCCCCTCGCCGCCGATATTGAACAGGGCGGCATGAAAAGCCACGGAGACCGCAAGCCCCGTGAAGATGAAATTGGTGGTATAATAAAGCATATAGCCCCAGCCCGAAGATCGCAGCAACGTGCCCTCGATCATGAGCTTAAGCGCGGCAACTGGGCTTTCGCCGATGGCCAGGATCAGTAACGCCGACAGAAGCGCCGCGATGATCAGCGAAATCAGAGGGACAAGAACCACATCCGCCCATTTTGGCATTACACCCATAATTGCGCTCCACAGTTTTGCTCGGCCTGTCGGTTCAAACTCACGCCGAGGCCTCCCCTGTCACACCGGCCATTAAAAGGCCAAGCTCTTTTTCATTGGTATCTGCCGGATCACGTTCACCCATGATCTGGCCATCAAACATCACCGCAATGCGGTCAGAGAGCGAGAGAATTTCATCCAGCTCCACAGACACCAGCAAGATCGCCTTGCCCTGATCGCGCAGCGCAACAATTTGTTGATGGATAAACTCAATCGCGCCGATGTCGACGCCGCGTGTGGGTTGTCCGATCAAAAGCAAATCCGGGTTGCGCTCAATCTCACGCGCAAGAACAATTTTTTGTTGATTGCCGCCAGAGAAATTCTGGGCTGTCAAATTGGGATTGGGCGGGCGCACATCGAAGCGCTGCATTTTCGCGGCGGTTTCCGCCTTAATCGCCGCATTGTCCATAAAAAACCGATTGGCCTGATGCGCCGGGTCACGATGGTAGCCAAAAACAGCATTTTCCCAGGCCATAAAGTCCATGATCAGACCTTCGCGCTGNCGATCCTCTGGCACATGNGCNATGCCATTGGCCCGCCGGGATTGCCCGTCACTGTCTGCGCCCGTCAAATCNAAGGCGGCACCATTGACTTTCACCGAACCTGTGGCGGTTTGATAGCCACCCAAAACTTCCAGCAATTCAGACTGCCCATTGCCCGCCACCCCGGCGATGCCCAGAATTTCTCCGGCACGCAGCGAGAGGCTCACATCCTTCAGCCGCGCGACCCCAGCATCATCCACCACATTCAGGCCGGTGATCTCCAGCACTTGATGTTTGGGCTGCGCTGGCGTTTTATCCACCCGCAGCAAAACCTTCCGCCCAACCATCAGTTCCGCCAAATTTTCAGGGCTTGTTTGTGAGGTCTTCACCGTCGCCGTCATCTCACCACGCCGCATCACGCTCACCGTATCGGTGATATCCATAATCTCCCGCAGCTTATGGGTGATGAGAATGATGGTTTTGCCCTCTTCGCGCAGCCGCCCTAAAATACGAAACAGCTGATCGGCTTCCGTTGGGGTCAATACGCCGGTGGGTTCATCGAGGATCAATATATTGGCCCGGCGGTACAGCGCTTTGAGGATCTCAACCCGCTGCTGCATACCCACGCCAATCTCCTCGATCACCGCATCTGGGTCTACGTTCAGCTCATATTCCGCAGCCAATTCCGCCAATTCCGCCCGCGCCTTGCGCAGGGAGGGCGCTAGGAAGGCTCCGCTTTCCGCGCCAAGGACGATATTTTCAAGAACGGTGAAATTCTCAACCAGTTTAAAATGTTGGAACACCATGCCGATCCCGGCAGAAATCGCAGCTTGGCTGTCCGGGATCGCCGTTTTCTTGCCTGAGATAAAAATCTCTCCCGCGTCTGCTTTGTAAAACCCGTAAAGGATCGACATAAGGGTTGATTTGCCAGCACCATTCTCGCCGATAATACCATGAATGGTTCCAGGCATGACACGGATTGAGATGTCTTTATTGGCCTGCACGGGCCCAAAGGCCTTGGAAATACCCTGTAATTCAATCGCTGGCTGGCTCATTAAAATCCCTTTGTCAACAAAGGCCGCGCCAACTCAATGGCGCGGCCTCTCAATCTTGGCCTGTTCGCAGGTCCTTTAGAAGGACAAGGCGGGGCAGGTTTCGTCGGAGGTATAATCATGCACGGACAATGAGCCCGCAGTGATGGCCGCCGCCGCCGCCTCTACAGCGCTTTCCATATCTGCAGACACCAAAGATGCGTTGAACTCATCCAGAGCGTAGCCGACGCCACCATTGGCCACGCCCATTTGGAAATTGCCTGTTTCCAGCGCATCGCCTTGGCTGAAGGCTTCGTAAACCGCATTGTCCACGCGCTTCAGCATGGAGGTCAGAACCTTGCCGGGGTGCATGTAGTTTTGATTGCTGTCTACACCAATGGACAAAATGCCCTCATCCGCCGCGGTTTGCAAAACGCCAACGCCCGTACCACCAGCCGCAGCAAAGACCACATCCGCACCTTGGCTGATCTGCGCTTTGGTTAGCTCAGAGCCTTTTACCGGATCATTCCAAGCGGCCGGGGTTGTGCCGGTCATATTGGCAATGATTGTTGCATCGGCATTAACCGCCTTCACGCCCTGCGCAAAGCCGCAGCCAAAGCGACGGATCAGTGGGATATCCATGCCACCAACAAAGCCGACAGTGCCCGTTTTAGAAGCCTGTGCGGCCAGCATACCGACAAGATAGGAGCCTTCATGCTCGTTAAAACCAATGCCGCGCACGTTGGGCATGCTCAACCAGTTCACATCAATCACCGCAAACTTTGTGTCCGGATAATCTGGCGCGACTTTACCCAGCGCATCGGCGAAGGCAAAGCCAGCCATGACGATCGGATTAGAGCCAGCTTCCGCAAAGCGCCGCAAGGCTTGCTCGCGCTGGGCTTCATTTTGCAGCTCAATCTCGCGGAACGATCCGCCGGTTTCATCCGCCCAGCGCTGCGCGCCCTGGAAGGCGGCCTCGTTGAAAGATTTGTCAAATTTACCGCCAAGATCAAAGATGATAGCAGGGTCAGCCAATGCAGCAGTGGCGCTCAAAGCCACAGCAGCAGCGCTGCCAAGAATAGTTTTCATAAAGCTCATAAGAGTCTCCCATAAATAGCGACAACCCAGCAGACAGAATCCTACGGGTCAAAAGCAAGCAGATCCTTCGATCATGACCAAATAAGCCCGTTCTGCCAAGGGAGCGTCAATATAAATTTATCCTTTTATTAAAAAAAATCACCGTTGAAACCTGAAATCTTCCCGAGGGGTTCAAATATGAGCAATTTAAGTCAGTGATTTACGAAGGATCAGCGCGTCGCATTGCGTGCCGTCGCTCCGCTGATAATAGCCTGATCGGCGGCCGACCTGCTCAAATTCTAAGCTTTTATAGAGCCCAAGGGCCGGCACATTGTCCGCGGCCACTTCCAAAAACACGG
>JGI26081J50195_1000631_pt1 | contig 14919 bp, 13 predicted proteins | sample SaaInl74LU_5_DNA_FD_50195 | JGI IMG/M metagenome (IMG submission 50195) | reverse complement strand
AAAGCAGGACTTGCGCAAGTCGCTAGGATTGCCGCGCTCGAGTTGGGTGGGCAGGGGATTCGCGTGAATACACTGCATCCCGATGCGGTGTATGACACGGCGCTGTGGACAGATGAGCTGCTTGACGCGCGCGCTAGCGCNTATGGAATGAGTGTCGAAGACTATAAACGTAAAAATGTGCTGCGCACCGAAGTAACGTCGGCAGACGTTGCCGAAGCAATTTTCTTATTCGCAGGCACGCGGCTCGGCAAAACAACTGGCTCTCAGATACCAGTCGATGGAGGCAATGATCGAGTCATTTAGCGGTATTCCTGCGGGCGCCAACCAATCGCCGCACACGTTGACTATTCGCTTCGATGNAGAGGTCGNCCGCGTCGTGATCATTGATCAGACACGCCTGCCGCATGAATGTGTTGAGGTTGAGCTGAAGACGTCAGCCGATGCCTGTCACGCTATCTCCTCAATGCAGGTGCGCGGTGCGCCGTTAATAGGCGTAACCGCTGCCTTCGGCGTGTATCTTGGCCTTCGCGGCAAAGACGATGAAACCGCACGCAGTCTCAGCGCGTCGGTAATCGAGGCCCTCGCCGCTACGCGCCCGACGGCCATCAATCTGCGCTGGGCATTGGACAAGATCGAGACTCGCCTCGCGCGCTGTGAAAAAAACCTAGCCGAGATAGCGTTGCAAGCAGCGCTTGAATTGCACGCCGAAGATATCAATGCCTGTGCGATGCTCGGTGAATACGGCGCGCAGCGCCTGCAGGAAATATGGGAAGCGAAAGGTGAGCGCGCCGCACAGGCGGGATTGCCTGCCCCCGAGAGCCTGAATGTTCTAACTCACTGCAACGCAGGCGCTCTCGCGACAGTCGACTGGGGTACAGCGCTCGCTGTGATTTATAAAGCGCAGGCGCGGGCTATTCCACTGCATGTCTGGGTAGATGAGACGCGGCCACGCAATCAGGGCGCGTCGTTAACCTGTTGGGAGCTGGGCCAGCGCGGTGTTCCACATACCCTTATTGTCGATAATGCCGGGGGTCACTTGATGCAGCATGGTTTGGTTGATTGCTGCGTGGTGGGCAGCGACAGGACAACGCTGCTCGGTGATGTCTGCAACAAAATTGGCACCTACCTCAAAGCGCTCGCTGCTGCTGACAATGGCATCCCTTTTTACGTAGCGTTACCTGTGTCGAGCATTGATTTTTCGCTGCGAGAGGGGCTAACCGAAATCCCTATTGAGGAGAGGGCGGCCGAGGAGGTCAGTCACATCAGTGGTCTCGATGATGAGGGGCGTGTCTCGCGCGTTCAGCTGGCACCAACTGGGACGGCGGTCAGTAATTACGGATTCGATGTGACGCCTGCACGGCTAGTAAGCGGCCTGATTACAGAGCGCGGCATCATCGATGCCGACGAGGCTGCGTTAACCAAACTGCGCGATTCTATAGCCTAACCCGGAGGCCAGCCGAGCTGGCGACCGCCTAAGATGTGCAGATGCAGATGAAACACTGTCTGGCCGCCGTTGCTTCCCGTGTTGATGACATAGCGAAAACCGTCGTCTGTCAGTCCCTGTTCCGCGGCAATGTCATTTGCGCGGAGCAGCAGCTTGCCCATTAGCGCCTCGTCTTCGGCGTCTGCCGATTTCACATCGGTTAAGTGCTTTTTGGGAATCACTAAAAGATGAGTTGGTGCGGCGGGGTTGATGTCTCGAAATGCATAAATATCGTCGTCGGAATAGACTTCGGTTGAGGGAATCTCACCGGCGATTATTTTGCAGAATAGGCAATCAGTAGCCATACTAGGTCCTCGAGTAGATGTGGTGGCGGTTTCGCCGTAAACCGCATTATTTCAGGTTTATGCGCAATCGACTATCTAGTCTCGGGCCTAGTCTCAGGTCTAGTTTCAGCGCGTCGATGNCGCCGAGCAAAGTGAAGGAAAGGGCATGGGTTCGCAGCCACAGGGTAAGTCATATAACCGCACTTCAGGCGCGTGCAGTATTTCTTTCCTGGCCGCCGGCCTCGCCCTGATCGCTGCGATGAGCGTTGCGCAAGAAGCACCGATGAAACGCTTCGGTTATCGCATTACCAACACATATCCTTCGGACATCAATGCCTTCACGCAGGGCTTGAGTTTTTACGAAGGGCATCTCTATTTGGGTACGGGTAAACGTGGTCAATCGCGGCTCACCAAACAAGCCTTAGAGACCGGAGAGGTGCTGCAAAGCATCGCATTGAGTAATCGTTATTTTGGCGAAGGTATCGAGATAGTTGGCGATCGAATTTTCCAGCTCACCTGGCAATCGAATCTCGTCTATGAATACGATCTCGCCACGTTCGAGCAGCGCGCAACGCATTACAATCCAACTGAGGGTTGGGGACTCGCTTACGATGGCGAGACACTGTATTTAAGCGACGGTTCTTCGACCCTGAACAAAGTAGACCCTCAAACATTCGCGTTTACACAGACGCTTGAGGTGACTTACAACGACCAGCCGGTTGCCAATCTTAACGAGCTAGAATTCATTAACGGTGAAATTTGGGCGAACGTCTGGCAGACCGAGTTTATCGTCCGCATCGATCCTTCTACAGGGATAGTGCGAAGCGTTGTCGACCTCAGCGGCCTCGCCGAACGGACAGCGCGCAACGGTGCCGAGGCTGTCCTGAATGGCATCGCGTATGACAAAGAGACTGACCGCTTGCTGGTTACCGGAAAATACTGGTCGAATGTCTTTGAGATAGAATTAGTCGAGCGTTAGTGTTGCGGCACAGTCTCTTTAGTAAAAAGCCTCTGCGTTTATTTTAATACCACCGATGAATCCGCAGCGCCTGAATTGGTGACACGACCGATAATCGCGGCACCGCTGTGACCGGTTCTACGAGGTCTGCTAGGCAGGCTTGAGCATTCGCTTCGGGAACGGCCGCGAGTAATCCACCTGATGTCTGTGGATCGAAAAGCAGTTCGAATCGTGGGTCACTTAAAAAAGCGTCGCGGTTGAAAATCCCCTTTGCAACACGGCGATTACTCAAGTGCAGCGAGCTCTGTATGNCGGCGGACAGCAGCTCGAGGCTACCATCGAGGGTAGGGAGTGCGGCCAGAGAGAGTTCGGCTTCGACACCGAGTGGGTCGAGCATTTCGAAAAGGTGTCCGGCGAGGCCGAAGCCGGTGACATCGGTGCAGGCCCCCGCTCCGTGTTGTCTGATAATCTGCGAAGCGACTCTGTTTGATAGAAGCATTTGATCGATCGCAGATTCTATCCAGCGATGGCGGCTCATGCTGCGCATGTCGGCCGCAAAAAGCGTGCCTGTCCCGAGTGACTTGGTGATTATCAAGACATCGCCAGCGCGAAGATTATGTTTAGCGAGGCTCGAACTCGAATCGGCAAAAGCATTGATCGTGAGTCCTAATTGCAACTGAGGATTTTCTGCTGTGTGCCCGCCGAGTAGCTCGCAGTCGTTAGCATCGAGTTCGAGTTTGCAGCCGCGCATGAGATCGGCAAGGTTGTGCTTCATGATTCGTTCGCCTGCGAGAGGCAGACCGACAACGGCGAGTGCGGAGTGAGGTGTCTCTCCCATGGCATAAATATCGCTGAGGCAATGGTTTGTAGCAATACGCGCAAACAGCCAGGGATCATCGATNAACGCGCTAATTTGATCGATGCTTTGAAGTAAAGAGCGGCCATTTTCCAGCGGGATAATGGACGCATCCTCGATAGGNTTTCTAGCCGACTCGGCACCTTCATGCAGATCGTCGAGTACCTCACCTAGCATGCCGCCACCGACTTTTGCACCACAGCCAGCGCAGCGCATTGCGTGGCGTCGCAGAGCCGCTTCGGCTTCAGCATCGATCAACCCTTTCTCGAGGTCGAGTTCGGCTTCCATCGAAGGCAATTTGCTAAAGCGCGCGACGAAATTTTTGTCGATTCTCTGCTTCATAGCCCAGGCCAGACGACCCTTAAAGGAAAAGCTGTTATGCGAAGCAATCGCGGTTTTGTCGCCCAAGGAGATGAGCGCAAGNGCATGCTTTTGGGGTTTAAAGGGTTTCAGAGCCTTGCCGGTCGCGAATCGAATCAAATTGTCGGCAAGCGGTTTGCCTGCGCGCACTGCATAGACGCCCGATTTGGGGCGGCTAGCCCCGCGAATGNTTGCGGCGTCGCCTGCTGCAAACACGAANTCATGGCTGGCTGTTTGCAGCGTTGGCAGCGTGTCGATGAAACCGTCATCGCTTATACCTATACCGCAGCGCGCCGGCCAATCCGGGAGGCTCGCACCTGTCGCATAAAAAGTGGCGTCGCTGACGTAGTCTCCGTCTGACTCGGTTAGCACTGAACCGGAGAGAAAGCGCTTTACTCGATGACCAAGCTCTACTCGAATGCTCCGCCGCTGCAGTGTGTCTAGCGCCGCCTGCCTCGCCTGTGCGCCGTGGTGCGCAAGTATTTCTTTCGATGAGCTGATGATCGATATGNTCAAAGACGACTTAGATTCAAGCGCAAGTTTGCACTCGGTGTGAATGCGGTACTGCATCGCAAGCGCGAGTTCAACGCTCGCTGGGCCGCCACCTACGATAATAATTGAGTAGTTCTCTTGATTGCTAACGTGTTGAACAGCTTTCGGAAGCACGCTTTCCCAGCGCGCCAAAAACTGATCGATAGGTTTTACCGGGCAGGCAAACTCGTCGGCCCCGGCGATTTTTGACGCATCGGGGCGCGATCCAACGTTGAGTGAGAGAATGTCGAAGTGAATGGGTGGCCTGCCGGCTAGATGAACTATTTTTGCCTCGAGATCGATGTCATCAGCCGCCGCTCGAATGACGCGAGCCTTGGCAAATAGGGCAAGAGGGCGCAGGTCGATATTCATCTCATCATGAGAATGAAAACCGCTGATAGTGGCAGGTAGGGAGCCAGAGTAAGGCGTTTCTATGTCGCGGCTTATCAGCGTTACTGCGAGCCCCGGCACGGGATTCATACCGAGCTGCTTGAGCACGAACAGGTGGCTGTGCCCGCCACCAATAAGCACCAGATGTTTAACCTGAGGAGTAAGGCTGTTTGTTTGCATAGGACGTCAAACGCTCCGCAAGCTGTGATTTACGCAAAGTATTGTGTGAAAGCTAGCGGCTGGCTACCGTGGTTGTTTGGATTTCACGCGAGGGGTTATTCTAGCCTACTCTGCGCTAAAAGGTGTGCACCTCTGCTGTTCTAAGTCGGGGCTTGGTGCCTAGGGATCGAGCGTGTGTGCCTGTGCTAAACTCCTCACCCTAATTTAGTCGTATGTAGAGACAGTGATATCAATAACCAAGCCTCCGAGAAATCAAGGCGTATAAGGAGTACGGGGTGTTAAATAATAATCTTAGACTAGTTCAACGTGCAGTATTTTCAATTGCAGCGCTCGCGTTCAGTGCCAGTGCCTCTGCGCAGTGGTCGTTAGACCTTGATAATTCGCAGCTTTCGTTTGTGACGGTCAAAGCTGAGCATATTGCCGAGGTGCACTCGTTCTCGCGTCTCGAAGGCCAGATCGACGCAGCCGGCAACGCGCGTATTAGTATCGACCTCTCAAGCGTTGAGACAGGCATTGCGATTCGCAATGAGCGTATGCAGTCGATGCTGTTCGAGACAGGGCTTTATCCACAAGCGGCCGTTAGCGCTGCAATCAATACTGACGCGCTGAGTGCTATCGCTGTTGGTGAAGAAATGGCCCTTGACGCACAGTTGACGCTTGCGCTGCATGGCTCAGAGACAGTGATCTCAGCGCCGTTGCGAGTGACACGCCAAGCAGATGGCGTGCGTGTCTCGACTCTCTCGCCGTTAATTATCACAGCCGAATCCGTGGGGCTTGTCGCCGGTGTCGAGAGTCTGCGGGAGATAGCAGGACTGCCGAGCATTAGCCGCGCGGTGCCGGTTACCTTCTCGGTAAAGTTCGTCGCCGACTAATCCCTAACGCCCCTCAGGTCTGACCGCTAGAACGAATAGCGCAGCATCGCGCGAATGATGCGGGGATTAGACGGATGGAAGTGAATGTCTTCCACCGCCTCGAGTTCGCCTGGAAGACGTGACTCGAAGAAATACGCGATGTCGTCGTCTTCTGCATCGAACAGATTGAGTGCATCGATCCCCATCTCCCACGCGCCAAACGCGTAGGAGACTCCAGCGTTGACGAGAGTAGAGTCTTCTTTCATTACGCTTTCGTCTTCGGTAAGTGCTGCATCGCCGAAGTAACGTACACGCAAGCTTGCCGTAATCCCCTGGGTGCCTACATAGGACAAGCCTGCGGCGGCGACGTTTTCATGGGCGTCGGTGATACTGTTTTCGCCGTCGGGCAAGCCCCGAAAATGGCCGCTCGCGCGCGCGGCGCTAAAATCGATGACTAATCTGTCGTTAATCGAATAGAACGCGTTGAGCTCGACACCGCTGCGCCGAGTTGGGTCGCTCGGTTCGGTCGTGCCTGCGTCGCCCACAAAAACCAGTTCCGAGTCTGTGGCCAGCTCAAACGCGGTCAGCGTGACGTTAAAGCCTCTTAGGTTGTCGTAGCGGAATCCTATTTCTCCACCGCGTCCCTCGACCAATATATCTTGCGCTTCGGTGTCTTCGCCGGTTACCGGGTCTATGCGATTAACCGCGGCACGCACGTCATTCGAGTGAAAGCCGTGGCCGTAATTGGCATAGAACTCTAAGGAGTCCGCGAGGCGATAGGCGAGTCCAAATTTAGGCTGCAGCAGCGCATCGTTATCGGAACCGGAATTCTGTGGCCTTAACGCCTCAACATCGAAGCGAATGTAGTCGACTCGAAGTCCAGTGGTGAGCCGAAGTTTTTCACTTACCATAAACTCACTCTCTGCATAGGCAGAGAGACTTAATTCCTGTGCATCGTCCTCGCGGACACTGTCATAACGCAGCCGGCTTCGGGTGTTGAACAGGTTGAGCTCTTGGACATCGTCATACCTGACCTCGGCGCCAACTAAACTCGCGGCTTGGAGTCCGAGGAAATCGAATGCCCCCTTGCGGAGAAGCGAACCGCCGAAAAGCAGTCTCTCGTCCTCTTGTTCAAATTCATCGCCGTTGATGGGGTCATTGAGAACATAGGTAGGGTTGTTTATAAGGCTCATGTAATAGGCGCTGGCATAGGCGGTTAGGTCCCATTCGCCGAGTTCGAAACGCCCACTAAGTGAATAGCGATGAGATTGGCCGCCGAGGTCTGGATCGATGAAGCCGAAGCGATCGATCTGCCCCGAGGCGACTGCGCGCTGCGGTACTTGATTAGTCGATATCCACTCGGAGTCGTAGGCCGTTAAGGTAAGCTGGCTTGGAATGCCACCAATCTCGCCTGTGTATTTGAGGAGGCCATTGTATTTGCGCACGTCTTGGTCGAGTACGAACATGCCATTGGTTTGCTGATGCTCTAAAGCGTAAAGAAGGCTGCCCTGCTCGGTGCTGAATGAGTTGGCGACGACGACGCGGATCTCATCGCCTGATCCCACAGTTACTTCAACGAAGCCTCTTTCGAGGGTGTCGTAGGTTTTCATCGAACTGGTGCCGGCGAGCGAGAAATCACCTGTGTTCGCGAAATAGGGGCCTTTTTTAAAATCGACGCGTTCGATTATTTCGGGAATGATGAAGTTGAGATCCATGTATCCCTGCGCATGCGCATGAGTACGAAAGTTAACCGGCATGCCCTCAAAAAAGGTCGAAAAATCGGAACCGTGATCTAGATTAAATCCCCTCAAAAAATATTGGTTAGCCTTGCCAGGACCGCTGTGCTGAGTCGCGATCATGCCGGGCACGACCTCGACCAACTCGCCAACGCGCGCTAGCGGTCTGGTTGAGAAGTCGGCATAGCCCACGACACCCTGCGAGGCAGAATCGGCACTGCCAAGCAGTTGTAGTGAGCGCCCCCAGACAACCAATTCTTCGATAACGGCGGTCTCGTCCTGTGCGGCGACTTGCAATGGGTGTATGCCGGCTGCGCAGGCTACGCCGAGCGCGATTGCTTTAAGTTGTAGTGAGCAAGGAGGGTGAGTGATATGCGATTTAGCAGGTGCCACGTTTATTTATACCTATAATTCAGTTGGTTAATGCAAGTCACGGCGAGCGCCTTCAGGCGCTACTGGGCAGGGGCACACGGTACGCAGCTTGCGCACCGAGGGTAAGTTGCAATAGGTTTAATAACGTTACAGAGGGGGCGAGAGCGTTACTGCGAGGCCGAGAGCTTCGTTTCGAAATCGGGTTGGGGCGAGTCAGGGATTAGCTGCGAGAGGCCGAGTGAGAGAGCGGCAATGCCTGCCCCGATCAGGAATACAGCGCTGGAATTGAAGACCCAGACGATACCGAGCAGGGCAGGGAGCACCACGGCTGCGATGTGGTTAATAGTGAAGCTGATGCTCGACGTTGCGGCTATGTCGGCCGGGTCGGCAATTTTCTGGAAATAGGTTTTGATCGCAATAGCCATGGCAAAGAACAGATGGTCGAGCAAGTAGAGCAGAACGGCAACGGTGAGTGTGTCGACGAAAGCGTAGCTGACGAATACGAGAATCAGACCGATATATTCGAGCGTCAGCGCGCGGCGTTCCCCAATACGTGAGATAAGCTTGCCGATTTTTGGCGCTAAATAGAATGTCAGAGCGGCGTTGACGAGTGTCAGCATGACGACATCTTCGATCGGGAAATCAAATTTTTCGACGAGCAGGAAGCCCGCGAACACAACAAATATCTGGCGCCGCGCCCCTGCCAAAAATGTTAGGGAGTAATACAGCCAGTAGCGTTTGCGAAGAAACAACGATTTCCGTTGCACCACCGCATCGGGAAAATGNGGTATTCGCAANCGGCAGTANACTGCGATCGCCACTGCGCTGCCTCCGGCGAGGCAATAAATCAGGGTGTAGTTGGCACTAAACAGAGCGAGATAGAGATAAAGTGCGCTCAGAATCGCAAAATTACACAGCGATTTCGCACTGAGCAATTGCCCCATGACGACCGGCGCCTCTTCTTTCGAAAGCCACTGCAGGCTCAGTGAATTTTGCAGTGTTTCGAGATAGTGGAAACCAATCGACATAAGCACCGTCGCAAAATAGAGCCACAGCGCCTGCGGGAAAAAAGCTGTAATCGCGGTCCCGATGCCGAGTGTGGCAAGCGAGAGTAAAGCAAAGGTTTGCTGCCTCAAGTAAATCATCACCAGTATTGCAGTGAAGGCGAGGAAACCAGGCACTTCGCGCAGACTTTGTAGCACGCCTATTTCTCTGCCTGTAAATGCGACCTCCTCTACTACGAAGTTATTAAGTAGCACCTGCCATGTCGCAAAAGCGATGGTATTACCTATCGCGAGCAGGAAGAGGAGTGTCTTCTGATCGCCTCGGCCGAGCGCATCGCGCAGTGTACCTATCATGTTGGGCATTGTCGGAGCCTCGGGGCTGGTCTCTTTGAATAGCGCCGGTAGTGGCCGGTAGTGGGCGGCAGTGAGAGTCGAAAAATCGGGTTTGGCAGTGTTGCTAGCGAGAAAAAGCACTCGGTCGCCGGTTCATAGTCTAGCGCGGCTAGCGTGCAGGCTGTGCAAATTATATCATCGTCCGATGAAGTCTTCCCTTTCGATTTACGCCGGTCCAACGGCGCGTGCCCAACTCCTCGAGCAGGGCGTCACAGCGGCTCAGTTTAAAGTCATGGTGGGCGCCTCGGGCGGCCCCAAATGGTTTGTGCTTTATGGCCTCGACCGCTATCTGTTTGGCGATTTTTTGCAGCGGCGAACTGAGCCGCTTTTAACGTTAGGCTCATCGGCGGGCGCATGGCGAATGTGTTGCCTCGCCACAGCAGACCCAGTCGCTGCGATCGAACGCCTCGCTAAGCTTTACAGCGAAGAGCAATATTCTGATACCCCGACCCAGCTCGAGATAACTCTTAAGGCCGAGGCGATGCTCGCCGGAATGTTGGGTCCGACGGGCGCTGCAGAAATTGCGGCGAATACTGCGATTCACACCACTATCGTTGCCGATCGTAGCCGTGGCTTCGGCTCATCTAAGCGAAAAAGCTTGCAGACTGCTGCGCTTGGGTTTGCAGCGCTCGCGAATGTTTTTTCGCGTCGCAGCCTGTCGCTATTCTTCGAGCGAACATTGTTTTCGACACAGGGCGAAGAGTCGCCTTGGCGCGCCGCGAACGACCTACGGACAACGCTGGTGCCGCTGCGGCAGAATAATGTGATGCAGGCGATGATGGCAACCGGTGCCATCCCCTATGTGCTCGAAGGCGTGCGCGACATACCCGGCGCGCCCCGAGGGTTGTATTGGGACGGTGGCATGACCGACTATCACTTCGATATGGATTTTCATGCAGGCGATGGTCTGGTTCTTTACCCGCATTTCTCGTCGGAAGTGATCCCGGGATGGTTCGACAAGCCGCTGTCGTGGCGCCAAGTGCACGCGCATCACTTTGATCGGGTTGTCCTTGTCACGCCTTCGAAGGAGTTTGTAGCAAGTTTGCCCAATGGGAAAATCCCAGACCGTAAAGATTTTGAGACGCTCGCCGCAGACGAACGGGTTCGGTGCTGGCGGGAGGTGCTGCAGGCAAGCGAAAGGCTTGCCGAAGACTTCTCTCAGCTCGTCGACTCTGGCATCGGCCTTGATCGTATCCGACCTTTCTCCGAACGAGACCGCTAGTGGGTGTCAGGAATATATAGCATGAGTGATTCGCGCGAAAACTCGGCACAAGGCGAACAACAATCCGTAGTGCTTCGCGCAGCTGATGCGGCTGATGCTGCAGCGCTGGCGGCAATCTACAACCTCTATATTACAGACACAGTGGTAACCTTCGAGATCGAGCCGATTGTTGAGGCGGAGATGCTAAGACGCCTGTCTTCGATTACGGCAACGATGCCATGGCTTGTCGCAGAGGATTCGAGTGGCGCAATCTTAGGCTATGCGTATGCGACGCAGTGGAAGGCGCGCGCGGCATATGACTTTGCGCGCGAGGTTACCGTTTATCTCAAGCCAGACTGCGCTAATCTTGGCCTAGGCACGCGGCTCTATGAGGCATTAATAAGGGTTTTGCGGGAGACGCCGATACATGTGCTAATCGCGGGCATTGCGCAGCCTAATAGGGCAAGCGTCGCTCTACATGAAAAACTCGGCTTTAAGAAAGTAGGCGAGTTCGAAGAGATCGGATTTAAATTCGGTCGGCGAATCAACATCGGCTACTGGCAACTCGTGTTATGAAATCAAATTCAAAGGCTTTACCTCTCGCAGTTATCCGCTTATCTGCGCTGAAATTGATGGCGGCGCTCGCGTTTTGCCTCTCGCTCAATTCGTGTTTAGGTATTGCAGTCGGCGCGGCAAGTGCGACTGTTGGCGTTGGAATTGCCGTCGCGAAAGTGCCTGTTAAGATCGTTGGAAAAGCGGCCGGTGCGACGCTGGGGCTCATCCTCCCTGATGGAAAGGAATAAAGTTCGATGAGTATTAATCCCAACGATTTCGACATTCCTGAAGGTTTTAGGCACTACGACGGCGACCCTGCTGAGGACACTCTCGGTCCGTTTTTTGGCAAGGTAGGCGAACAGGGATTCGAGACAGCCTTTCGCGCACAAGCGAAACATTGCAATGGCCATAATACAGTTCATGGCGGCATCCTAATGAGTTTCGCTGACTATTCGCTTTGCATGGCAGGAATAGACGGCGAGGAGGGCGTCAGCGTCATCACAATCAGTTGCAACAATGAATTTATTCTACCCGCGGTAGAGGGAGATCTGATTCTAGGCAACTGTGAGGTTTTACGCCAAGGGCGCTCACTAATTTTCGTCCGCTGCACGCTGTCGGTGAATGGCAATCATGTGCTCAACAGCAGCGGTGTGGTTGAACGAATACCGAAACCCGCCTAATCGAGTCGGAAGCGGCCAAGCCTTGTCTGTCACTTTCAGTGCTACAGTTTATAGACTTTGCTTGCGGTGCCAGAGAATAGCGCTTGCTGCTCGCTTTCGGTGTAGTGCGCGGCGATTTTCTTAAGCCCGTTCCATAGCACCGGATAACTAATGCTTAGTCTGTCTACCGGGAAGTTACTCTCAAACATGCAGCGCTCGGGGCCAAAGCACTCGATCATGTGGTGATAGTATCGCGCCTGCGCGGCCACGAATTCATCGGATGTTGGCGGGCGCTCGGCAAGATGCCAGCCGAAGCCGTTATCGGGCATCGCAAGACCGCCAATTTTAGCGAAAACATTGTCGCATTTCGCAAGTTCACGCATTTCCACCTTCCACTCTTTGAATATTTCATCGCGGTTGCCTCTGAAGCGACCCACGCCGAGCGGTGTGCCGAAGTGGTCTAGAATCATGGTGCATTCGGGGACTGCGTTCGCAAGCTCAATATAGTCGAGGTTCTGATGGTGATAGTGCCAAGTGTCATAGCTTAAACCCCGTGCGGCGAGGAGGCGCAGGCCCTCGCGAAACGACTCTTTTCCGTAGAGATAGGCAGGTGCAGAGCCAGCAATAACTAGCGCCTCGGGTTCTTTGTCGCGAGCGCCTGCGTGGCGGATGCCTTTAAAAAGTGGGCCGGCAATCGACGAGTGACCGTCCAAAAGCTCGATCAGTTTGTCCTTCTCAGTGCCCGCAAGGGTGAGATCGGCGTGAGCAACAATGCCAACGATCTGCGCATGGTCCTCGGTATTCTCCTGCGAACGTTTTGCAATATCGGTGATCGCTTCGGTTTCGCCGAGAGCCATCAGGTGTTCGGGGCCTTCGCGGCGATAGAAAGCGCGGCACTCCATAAATAGCGTTTTGGTCACCTTGTGACCTGCGCCGGTGTCCGCCCAGAGTTCGTCAAGAAGATAATCTTGGCTAAAGCGATTGCGCCAGAGGTGATGATGAGGGTCGATGATTTCGCGCGCTGGGTCGATAATAGGCTCTCTCACTTGCGCGAGCCAATCGTTGCTGCCGGGAGTCAGTGTGGTCATGGTTAGGTCCTCAATTGCGAGCGTAGCTGCCGATTAATTACTGGAGTTAAGCCTAAGGCTAACCTTCTTGCAAGAGGTTGATCGTGGGCATTAATTGCGCAGTAAGGGGCTCGGAGGTTATGCTCAGGCTCCTTAAAAATATTATTAAAAGCGTGTTAAGAAAAAACACCGCGCATTACAAGAATACTCGTGGAGAGTTAGATGGATCTGCCAGCCCTAGTCATACTGTGTTACCTCGTTTTCTTTGTACTTGTCGGCATTTATATTAGTAGCGGCAATCGNAGTTCTGCCGATTGGGCAATAGGCGGTGGCACACTCGGCGTAGGNATGCTNGCGGCAGGAATTGCAGGTACGCGGATCGGCGGTGCNGGCACCTACGGTGTCGCNGGCGATGTGATAAGCGAAGGTATTGGCCACCTCTGGTATGGCGTNAATTCCTTTGCAGCGCTTTTTCTAGTCGGATTATTTTTNGCCATTCCTTACCGTCGCCTTCGCCTGTCGAGTGTTGGTGAGGTATTCGACTTCCGTTTTGGCTCACAGCGGTGTCAGTCGCTTTCTAGTCTGTGTGTGCAGGCCGAATATCTCGTCATTAACATCATCGAACCCTATGTCATTGCCACCATTGTGAGTGGAGTAACCGGTTGGCCGTTCTGGGTCGGTATTCTGATTGGCGGATTCGTTATCGTATTGTTTACAATTACGGGCGGGCTTAAAGGCACTGCAATTACGAATATTGTGCACTGCATTGTGATCATTGTAGGCCTTGGCGCAGTGGGATTTGTCGCCATGCAAAACCTCGGCGGGTGGACAGCCGTTGTAGCGGAGTCCAAAGTCATGCTCGAAGCCTCGGGTAAAGACGTGCCGTCGTGGTGGAGCTTCACCGGCATCGGCTGGGCGACGATTATCGCTCTCTTTATCTCTGCGACGATTCACACGCCGGCTGCGTCGGTCTATGCGAACTATGCGAGCTCGGCGGCAAAGCAAGAATATCTCATTCCTGGTTTTTTCTGGGCAGGTATTATCGCGGCGATCATGCCAGTTGTCGCCGGCGGTATTGGTATCCTGACTATGGTCAAATACGGTGCCGAAAGCGGTCTTTCTGGCTATTTGAATATTGCTCAGCTGGCAATAGACACCGGGCCACTGTTAGGCGGCATTGCTTTGGCAGCGGTGCTTGCGGCAGTGATTTCCTCGGGCGCCCCTATACTGCTGGCAAGCGCCACTATGCTGGTGAGCGATTGGATTCCTGCCTCTAAAGGATGGTCGAGTGATCAAAAGCTAAAGGCGTATAAGGTCACAACTGCGCTCTACGGGTCGCTCGCTGCGTTCCTCGCATGGTCGCTAAACTTTGGTTCCGTATTGCAGTTTTTGCTTTTAGGGTTTGCGATGGTGGTACCCCCTGCTATCGCTGTCGCCTATGTCTTCTACTGGAAGCGTACGACCGAACTTGCAGTGTTTTGGGGAATTCTTACCGGCTTCGTTGGTGGTGCATTGATGTGGTTCTTCAACCGCAGCTTTGCGGGCATCGAGAACGCCGAGGCGGGTGGTTTCGCGCAGTATTGGTTTGAAGTTTGCCAGTTTCTAGGCGAGTGGCGCGATCCTTCGTTCCTGACCTTGCTGCTGCCCTTGGTTGTCATCCCTGTCGTGACACTGCTTTTTCCAGAGCAAGATGAGGATACCGAGCGAACCGACGCGTTCTACTTAAAATTAGGACGCATTCAGCGTAACTTCGACTGGGCATAGCACCCAGTCGAACTCTCTGTAGTCTTACGCGCGTGCCTGAATGACAAAGGGGCCCGGTGTTTTATAGCTTTCTTCTAACAAACGGCAGAGGTCTTCGGCATCTTTAGCGTGCGCGCCTTGGACTCCGAAACCTTTTGCCATTGCGACCCAGTCCAGCTCGGGATTGCCTATATCGAACAAGCTCGCGGCGATTTCACCCACCTCTTTCACCCCTAGGCGTGCATATTCAACATTGAGAATGTTGTAGCTGTGATTGGCGAAAATTAGCGTGGTGA
>JGI26081J50195_1000625_pt1 | contig 14989 bp, 11 predicted proteins | sample SaaInl74LU_5_DNA_FD_50195 | JGI IMG/M metagenome (IMG submission 50195) | reverse complement strand
GCGCGCGCTTGGTTCTGCGCCGGGCAGATGAGCGCCGCACAGTTAATTTGGAAGATTTCTTTATCGCCTATCAACAGCAAGACCGGCGGCCGGGGGAATTTGTGGAGAGCATCGAACTGCCCAAGGCACAGGACAGGCTGCGCTGCTATAAACTGTCTAAAAGGTTTGATCAGGATATTTCCGCGGTCTGCGGCTGCTTTAACTTGGAGCAAGAGGCCGGTGTGATCACACAGGCCCGTATTGCCTTTGGCGGTATGGCAGCCACCCCCGCAAGAGCACGCAAAACCGAGGCAGCTTTATGCGGCCAGCCCTGGAGCTTGGAGACATTCCAACAGGCAAGTTCCGCTATGGCCGAAGACTTCACCCCTTTGAGCGACATGCGCGCCAGCGCGGGCTATCGGGCGCAAGCCGCGGGCAATATGCTGATCCGTTATTTTCACGATCTGCAAGAGACCCCCGTCAACATTCGCGAGGTGCACCCATGAGCGCCGCCGCCAGCCTCCCGCATGACGCGGCGCGCCAGCATGTCAGTGGCAGCGCGCGCTATGTAGACGATATCCCAACCCCACAGGGCACGCTTCATCTGGCCTTTGGCCTGTCGTCCTGCGCCGCGGGACAGATTAGGTCGGTGGATCTGAGTGACGTGCGCGCCTGCCCCGGGGTGCATTTGGTGCTGGAGGCCAAGGATCTTCCCCATGCCAATGACGTCTCCCCCTCCGCCCATGACGAGCCTCTCCTCGCCGATGGCCAAGTGCATTATTCTGGGCAGCCGATCTTTTTGGTCGTGGCCGAGAGCCACCATCTGGCCCGCCGCGCCGCGCGTTTGGCCAAGATTGAGATCACAGANGAGCNGGCCATATTGACGATAGAGCAGGCTCTGGCNGCCGAAAGCCGCTTTGAAGATGGGCCGCGGATCTATACAAAAGGCACGCCCCAAAGCGCGATGCAGGGCGTGATCCACCGGTTGCAGGGCCAAATTAACCTCGGCGGGCAGGAACATTTTTATCTCGAAGGGCAAGCCGCCCTGGCTCTGCCCGGCGATCACGGGGATATGGTGATCCATTCNTCAACCCAGCACCCAACGGAAATTCAACATAAGGTGGCAGAGGCGCTGAATATTGCACAGCATGCGGTGCGCGTGGAAGTGCGGCGCATGGGAGGCGGGTTTGGCGGCAAAGAAAGCCANGGCAATGCGCTGGCTGTCGCCTGCGCGCTGGCGGCCTCTTTCACCGGACGGCCTTGCAAAATGCGCTATGACCGTGATGATGATTTCATCATCACAGGAAAACGCCATGACTGCCGCATTGACTATGACGTGGGCTTTGATGANAGCGGCCAGGTCCAGGCACTGGAGTTTACCCATTATTTCCGCTGCGGCTGGGCCCTGGATCTGTCTTTGCCGGTGGCAGATCGGGCGATGTTGCACGCGGATAATGCCTATGACCTGCCGCATGTGAAAATTACCTCGCACCGGCTCAAAACCAACACCCAAAGCGCCACGGCCTTTCGCGGCTTTGGTGGCCCGCAGGGGATGGTGGGTATTGAGCGGGTGATGGATCATATCGCCCATAGCCTGTCTTGCGATCCCGCAGAGGTGCGCCGGCGCAACTATTATCCCGAAATGAGCTCAAAGCCCGCCGCGCGCCCGTCCCTCACCCCCTATCAGATGGAGGTGACCGATTTCATCCTGGGGGACATGACCGAAAGCCTGTTGCAGCGCTGTGACTACCACGCGCGCAAAGCTGAGGTTGCACGCTGGAATGCCAGCCATGCGCTTTTGAAACGCGGCATTGCCTTTAGTCCCGTGAAATTTGGAATATCCTTCACGCTGACCCATCTCAACCAAGCCGGCGCCTTGGTGCAAATCTACACCGACGGATCTGTTTTGATCAACCATGGCGGCACAGAGATGGGCCAAGGCCTATTTCAGAAACTGACACAGGTGGCCGCACGCAGCTTAGGAGCGCAGCAGGCAGTTATTCGCGCCTCGGCGACGGACACCAGCAAAGTGCCCAATACCTCTGCCACCGCTGCCAGCTCTGGGGCTGATCTCAACGGTATGGCCGTGCAAGCGGCCTGTGACACGCTGATTGGCCGGCTCAAAGACCATGTGGCCGCGCAACATGGCGTAAAGCCCGAAGAGATCACCTTCGCGGAGGGACAGATCACCGCGCCAGGTCTCGTGCTCACATGGCAAGAGGTGATCGCCTCGGCCTATGAGGCGCGTATATCGCTCTCGGCCACGGGATTTTACAAAACACCCGAGATTGCATGGGATCGCATCAAGGGCGCGGGACGGCCGTTTTTGTATTTCGCCTATGGCGCAGCGGTGACAGAGGTGGTGATTGACACGCTCACGGGTGAAAACCGTATCCTGCGTTGCGATATTCTTCACGACTGTGGAGCGTCACTGAACCCGGCCTTGGACATCGGCCAGATCGAAGGCGGCTTTGTGCAGGGTGCGGGTTGGTTGACGACGGAGGAGTTGGTTTGGGACGCAGCNGGGCAGCTCAAAACCCATGCGCCCTCCACCTATAAAATTCCCGCCTGTTCCGACCGGCCAGAAGTTTTCAATGTGGATCTATGGCCGGGGCGGAACGCGCAAAAAACCATTTACCGCTCAAAAGCCGTGGGTGAGCCGCCCTTCATGCATGGGATTTCCGCCTTTCTGGCGCTATCGAATGCGGTCGCGGCCTGCGGGCCACATTATCCCGACTTGCAAGCGCCGGCCACTTCGGAGGAAGTGTTCAACGCCATGGCCAGGGCGCGAGGATCTGCGTCATGAGTTTTGATCTTCACCACATCAATGCGGCCATCGCCGCCCATGGCGCAGTGACCCGTGTTGTGATTGCCGACATAAAAGGCTCTTCGCCGCGGGAAATCGGCGCATCAATGTTGCTTTGGCCCGGAGGACAAAGCGGCAGTATTGGCGGCGGTGCTTTGGAGTATCAAGCCTCACAAGCGCCACAATCCGGGCTGCGGCGCTATCCTCTTGGGCCTGAGCTGGGGCAATGTTGTGGTGGGCATGTCACCTTGGTGACGGAGCACTTCACCAAGCTCATTGATGCAACCGATGTCTTCATCCGCCGCATCGAAGGGGACATGGCAATGCCTCTGCCCATTGCACAGTTGCAAAAGGCTCGGCGTAACGGCTCGGCGGATCCCGCGGCGCTAATCTGCACCGCAGGCTGGCTGGCGGAGACGCTGACCCCGGATGCGCAACCCTTGTGGATCTGGGGCGCGGGACATGTGGGCCGGGCGGTTGTGCATATCGCCTCCCAAATGCCAGAGCTTGAGGTGACTTGGATTGACACCAGCCCTGAGCGCTTTCCCCGGACGCCGCCCGAGACTGTGACCCTTGTCCCTGCCGAAAACCCGGCGCCGCTCATGGCTCATGCACCGCGTCACGCACAGCATTTGATATTCACCTATGCCCATAGTCTGGATCTTGCGCTGTGCCATGCCGCTTTGCTGCGCGGATTCGATTTTTGTGGTTTGATTGGATCCGCCAGCAAATGGGCGCGGTTTCAGCGGCGCTTGCTGGCCTTGGGACATGCACCAACTCAAATTTCAAAGATAACTTGCCCAATTGGTGATCCAAACCTTGGAAAACAGCCAATTTCGATTGCGATTGGGGTGACCCAAGCCCTATTGTCGCACAACATGAACGCCAAAACGCGACACAGGAGTGCTCTTTCATGAGTAAGACACTTTTACACCTTAACGGGCTGACAAAGGCCTACCCTGGCGTCATTGCCAATCAGGATGTGGGGTTTGACATCGGCACCGGAGAAATTCACGCGCTCTTGGGCGAGAATGGCGCCGGTAAATCAACCTTGGTCAAGATGATCTACGGGCTGGTGCGGCCCGATTCTGGACATATGCAGCTTTTTGATGCGCCCTATGCCCCCGAAGAGCCCCGCGCGGCGCGGGCCGCCGGCGTGGCCATGGTGTTTCAGCATTTCAGCCTCTTTGAAGCCTTGAATGTGGCGGAAAATATCGCCCTTGGCATGGAAAACCCGCCAAAATCCAGCGCCCTCTCGGCCCGGATTACCGAGGTCTCCGAGGCCTATGGCCTGCCGTTGGATCCGGAACGGCTGGTGGGGGATCTCTCGGCCGGGGAGCGTCAAAGGGTCGAGATCATTCGCTGTCTTNTGCANGANCCCAAGCTGCTCATCATGGATGAGCCGACCAGCGTTTTGACCCCGCAAGAGGTCCAAACCCTCTTTGCGACACTGCGCANGCTCAAGGCCGAAGGCACCTCTATTCTCTACATTTCCCACAAACTCGANGAAATTCGCGATCTGTGCGAGACCGCAACGATTTTGCGCGCAGGGCGCAAAATTGCCACCTGCGATCCGCGGGAAAAATCCGCACGTGAGCTGGCAGAGATGATGGTTGGCGGCACGCTGAACTCAGCCAAACCGCAGCACNGCACGCTCGGCGATGTTGTGCTTGAGGTGGCCGATCTTTCACTGGCACCGCAAACAACCTTTGGCACAAGCCTTAAAAATATATCTTTTGCCCTGCGTAAAGGTGAGGTCTTGGGCATAGGCGGTGTTGCAGGCAATGGCCAAGACGAGCTGCTTGCCTGCCTCTCAGGTGAAGTGCTCGGCGCGCCGGGCCGGATCAAATTGAACACGCTGGGCATCGGGCATCTTGCCCCCAATGCACGGCGCGCTTTGGGACTTTTGGCCGCCCCGGAAGAGCGTTTGGGACATGCGGCCGCGCCTGATATGAGCCTAACGGAAAATGCCATGCTCACGGGCATGGTGCGCAAGGAGCTGAGCCGCTCAGGCTTTCTGGACTGGCCACGCGCCCGCGCCTTTGCGGAGGAGGTGATTGAAAGTTTCGATGTGCGCACCCCCAATGCACAGTCTGCGGCGCGGTCCCTGTCGGGCGGCAATTTGCAAAAATTCGTCATCGGCCGCGAGGTCTTGCAAAATCCCTCTGTGTTGATTGTCAACCAACCCACTTGGGGCGTTGATGCAGCGGCAGCCGCCGCCATTCGCCAAGCCTTGCTGGATCTGGCAGCCAAAGGCGCAGGGGTGATCGTCATCAGCCAAGATTTGGATGAGCTTATGGAAATTTCAACCAATTTCGCCGCGCTGAATGCCGGCCACCTATCCGCCGCGCGCCCGATGTCGGGCCTAAGCTTGGATGAAATTGGCCTATTGCTGGGAGGCGCCGATGCTGCGGCTTGAAAAACGCCCTAATCCGTCAAAAACTTGGGCCTATTTGGCTCCGGTTCTGGCCGTTTTNGCCACGATGATCGGCGGCGGCATCATGTTTGCGGCCTTGGGCAAGGATCCTTTTGAGGCCATCCGTACCATTTTCTATGATCCGCTTTTCTCNGAATTTGCTTGGTATTATCGCCCGCAGCTTTTGGTCAAAGGCGCACCTTTGATTATGATTGCCATCGGCCTGTCGATGGGGTTTCGCGCTGGGATTTGGAACATTGGAGCCGAGGGACAATATATCATCGGTGCGATTTGTGGCGCCGGCGCGGCCCTGGCCGTCTACCCGGCGCAAAGCCCCCTGATTTTTCCCGCGATGATCTTCTTTGGCGCATTGGGCGGCTTTGTCTGGGCCATGATTCCTGCGATTTTGAAAACAAGGTTTGGCACCAATGAGATTTTGGTGAGCCTCATGCTGGTCTATGTTGCAGAGCAGCTTTTGGCCTCTATGTCTCTGGGAATGTTGAAAAATCCCGAAGGCTTTGGCTTTCCAGGATCGCGCAACTTGCAGCAATACGCCAGCGCCCATAATGGGGAGCTTTGGACCGGAACCGGCATTCACATGGGCGTTATGTTCGCCTTCATTGCCGTGATTTTTGCCTATGTCGTGCTGGCGCGGCATCAAATGGGCTTTCACATCCGCTTGACCGGTGAAAGCCCAAAAGCAGCCAAATTTGCCGGGGTTAATCCAAAGCGGCTGGTGGTGTATTGCCTTGGTTTCAGCGGCGCTTTGGCGGGGATGGCGGGCATGTTCGAGGTCTCCGGGCCCAGTGGGCAGATCAGCATTGATTTCAATGTCGGCTACGGATTCACCGCGATTATTGTGGCGTTTTTGGGCCGGCTCAACCCGATTGGCATCCTCTTGGCCGGACTGTTAATGGCCCTGACCTATATCGGCGGAGAGATTGCCCAATCTAGCCTCGGCCTGCCCTCAGCGGCAATCCAGGCCTTTCAGGGCATGTTACTGTTTTTCCTGCTTGCTCTCGATATGCTGACAAACTTCAAACTTAAATTAACACGTGCAGGGAGCCGCCTATGACACCCTTTGGACGCCACCCAAACTTGATTTCAAACAGGACATATCTGTCATGGATTTAAGCTCAATTAGCCCGACGCTCTTGGTCGCCTCGCTCATGGTGGCCGCAACACCAATATTATTGGCCGCCATTGGCGAATTGGTGGTCGAAAAATCCGGGGTTTTGAACCTTGGGGTCGAAGGCATGATGATCATCGGGGCCATTGCCGGTTTTGCCGCGGCCGTGGGCACAGGATCGCCCATCATTGGCTTTCTCTGCGCCGCCCTGGGCGGAGCGGCTCTCTCTTTGGTTTTTGCACTTTTGACGCAATTTTTTCTGTCCAATCAAGTCGCCACGGGGCTGGCGCTGACTCTCTTCGGCCTCGGGCTTTCGGCGCTTATGGGGCAAAGCTACATTGGAATTAAGCCCCCGGCGAGTGTGAAGCTGGATCTGCCTGTCATCAGCGATCTTCCCATTCTGGGCCCGATTTTGTTTTCACATGACATCACCGTCTATGCAGCCTTGGGTTTGGTTGCTGGGGTTTGGTGGTTCTTGAAATACACCCGCGGCGGATTGATCCTGCGGGCTGTCGGCGAAAGCCATGATGCGGCCCATGCTTTGGGCTATAAGGTCGTGAAAGTGCGCATCATGGCCATTATGTTTGGCGGGGCCTGCGCCGGGTTGGGGGGGGCGTCTCTCTCACTGGTGCGCGTGCCGCAATGGACCGAAGGTATGACAGCCGGAGCCGGCTGGATTGCCTTGGCGATTGTTGTTTTTGCGAGCTGGAAACCAGCACGCGTTCTTCTGGGTGCCTATCTTTTCGGCGGCGTTGCCGTTTTGCAGCTCAATCTGCAGGCCGCTGGTGTCTCAATTCCAGTTGAGTATTTGTCNATGTCACCCTATCTGATNACCATCATTGTGTTGGTNGTGATGTCTGCGCATCGCAACAAAGCTGCACTCAANGCACCTGCGGCCCTTGGCCGNGCGTTCCATGCCTCACGCTGAGGTCATTTATAAACAGGGGGAAACCTAATGAACATTAAAANAATCCTAGCCAGCGCTGCGCTGGCAATGACAGCGGCCACAGGCGCGCTGGCCGAAAAAACCAAGGTCGGCTTCGTCTATGTCGGCCCGGTCGGTGACGGCGGTTGGACCTATGAGCACGACCAAGGCCGCAAAGCCGTTGTGGAGGCTTTTGGTGATAAAGTCGAAACGATGTATGTGGAAAGCGTGCCAGAAGGTCCAGATTCCGAGCGTGTCATGACCGATATGGCGCTGAAGGGCGCTGATCTGATCTTCACCACCTCCTTTGGCTACATGGACCCTACCATCAATGTCGCCAAGAAATTCCCCAAGGTGAAATTTGAACATGCCACAGGCTATAAACAAGCCGACAATGTCTCTGTATATTCCGCGCGCTTTTATGAAGGCCGTGCAGTTCAGGGCCATATCGCGGGCCATATGACCAAATCCAATATCATTGGCTACATCGGCTCCTTCCCGATTCCAGAAGTGATCCGCGGCATCAACTCTGCCTATATCCATGCCAAAAAAGTAAACCCAGACGTCCAATTTAAAATCGTTTGGGCCTATACTTGGTTTGACCCAACCAAAGAGGCNGATGCGGCAAAAGTTCTGATCGAGCAAGGTGCAGATGTGGTCTTGCAACACACAGATTCCACTGCGCCGCAAGCCGCCGCTCAGGCCGCTGGAAATGTGATCACATTTGGTCAAGCCTCTGATATGGCCGCCTATGGTCCAATGCCACGCGTGTCCTCCATCATCGACGACTGGGCCCCTTACTACATCGCCCGCACCCAAGCGGTTATGGATGGCACTTGGACCTCCACAAGCACATGGGATGGCATTGGCGCTGGCATGGTTGGCATTGGTGAAATTTCAAACGCCGTTCCGGCCGATGTAAAGGCCTCCGCCGAAGCTCTGCGCGACAGCCTGGCCGATGGCTCCTACCATGCCTTCACCGGCCCGTTGAACAAGCAAGATGGCTCGGCTTGGTTGGCCGCAGGCGAAACCGCTTCTGATTACGGCGATGACAGTTTGGCCGGCATGAATTTCTATCTTGAAGGCATTGAAGGCGACGTGCCAAATTAAACAAAAACCTATGCAGGTTTGANAAGGGGGCCTCTGGTCCCCTTTTTGCTTTTGAAACGCGCGCAACTGTGCATGATTGCCCTATGGAAGATTTTATCATCATTGGCGGCGGCATTGCTGGCATTTCAGCAGCGGCCCGCTTGTCGGAGCATGGGAGCTGCCGGGTCTTGGAACGTGAGGCGCATTTGGCCTATCACAGCTCCGGTCGATCGGCTGCACTTTATGAGGAAAATTACGGCAGCCCTTCCACCATCGCGCTTGCAAAAGCCGGGCGCGCCGATTGGGAGGATGTGCTGGAGGGCGTGCTCAGCCCACGCGGCTTTATGCTGTTATGCCTGCGCGGTGAAGAAACGCAATTTGAAGCTGACCGGCAGCATATGGGACTGACCGAAATCTCGATGGCAGAGGCCGAGGCACGCGTGCCGATCCTCAATACCCAAGACGTGCTGCGCGCGGCCTGCAGCACCACCGCGCAAGATATTGACACGGATCTGATGCTACAGCGCTTTGCCAAACTCTTACGCAGCAATGGCGGGGTGATTGAGACCGATCAATGTGTTCAGGCCATTGAAAAAATTTCCAACGGATGGCGGGTGACCTGTCAAGAGCAGACATTCACGGCCCGCCAGTTGATCAACGCGGCCGGAGCCTGGGGCGATGAAATCGCCACGCTCGCGGGTCTTGCGCCCCTTGGCCTGACGCCGATGCGCCGCAGTGTCGCGCGATTGGCCGCCCCCGGCGGGCATGATCCTTCGGCCTGGCCCATGCTGTTTGGCCCCGGTGAACGCTGGTTTGCCAAGGCCGATGCGGGCGCATTGATCGTATCTCTGGCAGAAGAAACCCCAAGCGTGCCTATGGATGCTTGGCCACATGATATGGATCTGGCCGAAGCTCTGGCGCGCTATCAAGACTATGTGACAGAAGAGGTGACGCGGCCTATTTCGTCTTGGGCCGGCCTGCGCACATTTGCACCTGATCGAAATCTGGTTCTTGGAGCTGCACCGCAGGAGGAGAGTTTCATCTGGGCCGTGGGGCAAGGTGGATATGGGTTCTTCACGGCCCCCGCTGCATCGCAACTGGTGGCCGACACCGCGCTCGGCCGAAGACCGCAGCTGAGCGCTGAGATTGTGGCGCAGCTGAGCCCGGCGCGTTTTGCGCCCTAACCTTCCCGAACCATTGAAAAAAGGGGGGGCAAGAGCCCACCCCTTTTGAATTTTACCCATCCATCCGAATGGTGGCATTGCTCGGATCATAGGGGCTGTCTTGCACCACTTCGCAATCCCAGAGACGATCTTGCATTTTCACCTGCAATTTCGTGCCCGGCACGGCAAGTTCTGGCGGCAGGTAGCCCATGCCGATAGATTTCTCGAAATGCACCGAATAGCCACCAGAGGTGAGGCGGCCCACGCGAGTTTCGCCATGATACAGCGCCTCGCGGCCCCATGGGTCCGCATCCTCGGGCCCGTCAATCAAAAGCGTGCAACACTTAACCCGTACGCCAAGCGCCTCCATCGCCGCTTTGCCATGAAACTCTTTGGACAGATCCACAAAGCGTGGCAGATCAGCCTCAAGCGGGGTGGCATCGCGGCCCAGCTCTGTGCCAAAAGCGCGATAGGACTTTTCCTGCCGCAGCCAGTTTTGCGCCCGCGCGCCCACCAATTTCATACNATGTTTTTCACCGGCTTTTTCCAGCAGATCAAACAGGTAGTTCTGCATCTCCATCGGATGATGCAGCTCCCAACCCAGCTCGCCAGTATAGGCCACACGGATCGCATTNACCGGGCACATGCCCAGCTCAATTTGCCGTGCCGAAAGCCAGGGGAACCGCTTATTGGAGAGCGCNGTGGCAGGATCGGGATCATTAATCACATCGCGCAATACATCCCGCGCCTTAGGACCGGCAAGGGCGAAAACCCCCCATTGGGTGGTGACGTCTTGCAGTTCAATACGGCCAAATTCAGCCTCTTTGTCCTCAATCGCCTTTTTCAGATAATCTTGGTCATAGGCACTCCATGCCCCAGCTGAGACCAGATAATATTCCTGCTCCGATAGGCGCACGATGGTATATTCCGTGCGCGTGGTGCCATGGGCCGTCAGAGCATAGGTCAGATTGATGCGGCCCACGCGCGGCAATTTATTGCAGGTGAACCAATCGAGAAACGCCGTAGCGCCCGGGCCTTTGACGATATGTTTGGTAAAGGCTGTGGCATCCACAAGCCCAACCCCTTCGCGGATGGCGCGAGCCTCTTCGACCGCATATTGCCACCAGGCTCCGCGGCGGAAGCTGCGGGATTTTTCGTCAAAATCTTCAGGCGCATCCAGCGGACCAAAATAATTGGGCCGCTCCCACCCGTTGACCCAGCCAAACTGTGCCCCGCGAGCCTTTTGCCGATCATAGGCCGGCGCTGTGCGCAGAGGCCGCGCNGCCGGGCGTTCCTCATCGGGGTGATGCAGNACATAGACATGATCATAGCATTCTTCGTTTTTNCGCATGGCAAATTCGGTGGTCATCCAATTGCCNTAGCGTTTGGGGTCTAGGCTGGCCATATCGATCTCAGCCTCCCCATCCACCATCATCTGCGCCATATAATAGCCCGTGCCGCCAGCCGCAGTGATGCCAAAGCTAAAGCCTTCCGCCAGCCACATATTGCGCAGGCCGGGCGCCGGGCCCACCAGAGGGTTGCCATCGGGCGTATAGCAAATTGGCCCGTTGAAATCATCTTTGAGCCCNCTTTCCTCGCAGGAGGGCACCCGGTGAATCATCGCCATATATTGCTCTTCAATCCGCTCCAAAGCGAGCGGGAATAGATCGGCTCGGAAGCTCTCTGGCACCCCGTGTTCAAATCGCGCCGGCGCCTCTTTTTCATAAACCCCAAGGATCCAACCACCGCGCTCCTCGCGCACATAGCTTTGCGCATCCGCGTCGCGGATCACCGGGTGCTCGGGGTTGCCCTCCGCGCGATAGGCGACCAGTGCCGGATCTTGCTCCAATACGACAAATTGATGTTCAACCGGAATAGCTGGAATTTTGATCCCAAGCATTTTTGCAGTGCGCTGCGCGTGATTGCCCGATGCNGTGACCACATGCTCNGCNGTGATCACAATTTGCTCGTCAGAAGGCACGAGGTTGCCGCCCTTCTCCATCATTTTGGTGCAGGTCACCTCCCAATGGCTGCCGGTCCAATGAAAGCCATCGGCCTGCCACTTACGCTCAATGCTGACCCCCAATTGCCGCGCGCCCTTGGCCATCGCCATGGTCACATCAGCTGGGTTAATATAGCCATCCGTATGATGATAAAGCGCACCTTTAAGATCCTCTGTGCGAATGAGCGGCCATTTGGCTTTGATTTCATCAGGTGACATGAACACATAGGGCACGCCGCAGGTTTCTGCCGTTGACGCATAGAGGCGATATTCATCCATCCGCTCTTCTGTTTGCGCCATCCGGAGATTGCCAACCACAGCAAAACCCGCATTCAAGCCAGTTTCCTCTTCAAGGGATTTATAAAAATCAACTGAGTACTTGTGGATATGCGTGGTTGCATAAGACATATTGAACAGTGGCAAAAGCCCCGCTGCATGCCAGGTCGAGCCGGAGGTCAGCTCATCGCGCTCGATCAGCATGGTCTCCCAACCGCGTTTTCCCAAATGGTAGGCAATGGATGTTCCAACTGCTCCACCACCGACAACCAATGCTTTTACTTGCGTCTTCATCGCGCACGACTCCTTTTCACGTTGCGCATAGATTGCCCTATGACGGCGCAAAAAGGGAAGTCGTGCCGACCTCCCAGTTGCAAAAACCGACCTCACGATATTTTTCACACCAAAATACCACACCCATCGGCCATTTGGTCGCTGCGAAGCGCTCTTGCGGCGCCTCATGTGGCGGGGTAAATGCAGGCAAAGAGCAGCGGGGTGCAAGATGCAAATTTGCCCATCTAAAATTCGCATACGCCAAGAAATCGCCCGGCTGCGCGCGGCGGGTCAAACCATCGGCTTGGTTCCGACCATGGGTTTTTTGCACGAGGGGCATTTGCAGCTGATGCGCCGNGCTGCGCAACACGCTGATGCGGTTGTGGCTACAATTTTTGTGAACCCCACCCAATTTGGCCCCAATGAAGATCTCAGCCGCTATCCGCGCGATTTGGAGCGCGATTTGGACCTATTGAGGGCCGAGGGTGTTGCGGCCGTCTTCACCCCCAGCCCGGAGGAAATGTACCTGCCCGGCGCAGATGCCATTGTCGATGTGCCCAGTCTTTCCGGCATATTGCAGGGCGCTTTGCGGCCCGGGCATTTCCAAGGCGTCGCCACAGTCGTGAGCAAATTGTTCAACATCACCCAACCCGACCTCGCTGTATTCGGGGAAAAAGATTATCAACAGCTGGCGCTCATCCGAAAAATGGTTCGTGATTTGGACATGCCCGTGCGCATCATTGGCCATCCAACAGCACGGGAGGCCGATGGGCTGGCCATGTCATCGCGCAATGTCCGCCTGAGCCCAGCCCAGCGCGCCGCAGCACCAATTCTCAATGCCGCCCTAACCCACGCCGAACACCATCCGTTGCCCAGCGCTGAAGCCTATGTGACGCAGGTGAGCCAACATCTCGCGCGCGAAGCCCTCTGTGATATCAAATCGGTTGAAATCCGTGACAGCGAAAATCTCACAGCGCTCTCAGGCCCATTGCATCGCCCCGCCGTGATCTTGCTGGCGGTGGCCTTTGGCGATGTGCTATTGATTGATCAGCGGGTGATCACCCCCGGAAAGGACAGCTCATGAGCACGCAAACCCCTATCAAACGCATCACTTGCCCCCAGATCAGCAGCCGTAAAGGCGGCACGCCGATTGTCAGCCTCACCAGCTATCACGCCCATACAGCCGCGATTGTAGATCGCTACGCGGATTTTATCTTGGTCGGGGACAGTTTGGGCATGGTCATGCATGGGATGGAAAGCACCCTAGGCGTGCCGTTGGATCTTATGATCATGCATGGCAAGGCCGTCGTGACCGGCACGAAGCGCGCGTTGATCGTGGTGGATATGCCCTTTGGCACCTATGAAGAAAGCCCAGAGGTGGCCTTTCGCAATGCCGCCCGGATCATGAAGGAAACTGGCTGCGGAGCGGTGAAGCTCGAAGGCGGACAGCGCATGGCGCAAACCATCAAATTTCTGGTTGAGCGCGGGATTCCCGTCATGGCCCATATCGGCCTCACCCCACAATCAAGCCACACCATGGGGGGATTCAAGACACAGGGCCGGGTCGAAGACAGCTGGAGTGGCCATGAACAGGATGCACAAGCCGTCAGCGACGCGGGAGCTTTTGCCATTGTATTGGAGGGTATGGTCGAGCCTTTGGCGGCGAAAATTACTCGGCAGATCCCCATTCCCACCATCGGCATTGGCGCCTCGGTGGATTGTGACGGGCAAATGGTCTTGGAAGACATGCTCGGTTTGAACCCGGGCGTCGCGCCGAAATTCGTCAAACTCTACGGCGATCTTGGCGCACAAATCGAAAAGTCAGTTGCAGATTATGCCGAAGAGGTGCGCGCGCGCAGCTTCCCCGGTGAAGCTCATATTTATCGCTAGACAATGGGACGCGGCATCTGGACACCAACGCCTATGCGGATGACAAGGAGATGGCAAAAACTTGCCTGCATCTTTGTTTGCATCGCACTCTGCGCCGGGCCGGTGATGGCCAACGCGCCGCAAAAAGGCAGCGTAACAAAATTGCCTATACCGCGCTACGTCTCCTTAAAGGCCAGTGAAGGCAATGTGCGGCGCGGACCNTCGCTCACCCACCGCATTGATTGGATCTTGAAGCTGCGCAACATGCCGCTGCAGGTCGTGGCCGAACATGGCCATTGGCGCAAAGTGCTNGATTTTGAGGGCGCGGGCGGCTGGATCCATTATTCACTGCTGTCGGGCAATCGCACAGTCATGGTCGTGCAGGATCATCTGGATCTGCGCAATCAACCGGCAGCTCAGTCGCTGGTCACCGCAAGGCTTGAGCGCAACGTGCTGGCGCGGCTTTTATCCTGTAATCCCAATTGGTGCCGGCTGTCATCCGCAGGCTACAAAGGCTGGGCCCCAAAAACCGCGCTTTGGGGTGTCACCGAAGCAGAAATCTTCGACTAAGCTACAATCCGCGATTGCGCAGCAAGGCGGTCGCATCCGGCAATTTTCCGCGAAATGCCACATAAAGCTCCTGTGCATCCGCACTGCCACCTTTCGACAAGATATTGTCCTGCAAAGCCCGCGCCCGTTCCATATCAAACGGTCCAGCCGCTTCCTCAAAGGAGGCAAATGCATCCGCATCCATCACCTCTGACCACATATAGCTATAATACCCGCTCGAATAGCCATCGCCCGCGAATACGTGGGCAAATTGCGGCGTCGCATGGCGCATCCCGATGGCCTCCGGCATGCCAATATCTGCCAAAACCTCTGCCTGCCGCGCCATGGGGTCTCGGGGGGCGTCAGCTTCATGAAAACTTAAATCCACAAGCGCAGAAGCAATATATTCAACAGTCTGAAATCCCATATCAAATGTCGCAGCCCCGAGCATACGTTTTAGCAAGTCATCCGGCATCGCCGCGCCGGTTTGCGCATTAATGGCAAATTTTTGCA
>JGI26081J50195_1000617_pt1 | contig 15141 bp, 10 predicted proteins | sample SaaInl74LU_5_DNA_FD_50195 | JGI IMG/M metagenome (IMG submission 50195) | reverse complement strand
AAAATCATTGAACAAGGCACCCATCAAGCACTTTTAGATCAAAAAGGCCATTACCACAAGCTGGTGACACTGCAAACCTTAGCATAAAAGAAAGCAGTGATTACAAGAACTTTATAATGCTACAATCAAAAGAATTTCAAAAGGGCCATTAAACCTTTTGACTATTGTGCTATCTTAGTATTAGACAAGAATTGATTGGAAGAAATAGCCCTCATAGAAGCTCTTAAAGATCCCATTCGCTCAGAAAAAGCTTTTGGTATTTTGGTAGACACCTACAAAGAAAGATTGTACTGGCATATCCGTAGGATAGTGCTCCAGCATGCCTTCGCAGACGACGTCCTTCAAAACACCTTCATTAAAGTATTTAGAAACCTAGACGGCTTCAAGGGCGAGAGTAAGCTATTCTCTTGGATGTACCGCATTGCCACCAATGAAGCCCTCACCTACTTAAAAACAGAAGCTAAAAAAGGAGGCGTTCCTCTAGGAGACTATCAAGAACAACAATTAGAAGGCCTCACGGCCGACGTCTATTTTGAAGGAGACCACATAGCACTCTCTCTACAAAAAGCCATTGCCAGCCTACCCGAAAAGCAAAAATTGGTCTTTAATATGCGATACTACCAAGAAATACCCTATGCACAGATGTCCCAAATTTTAGATACCTCAGAAGGGGCATTAAAGGCATCTTATCACCTGGCACTTCAAAAACTAAAAAAATATCTCATCTCTAATTAAACCAAATCACAAAAACAAGGTCTTATAACTATGAAACCTGAAAACAAAACAGCGTTACCTTTTAAAGCTCCGGAAAACTATTTCCAGAACTTTAAGCTAACTATTCCCCAAGACCTCAGGGCTGTGGACAATAGAAAGCCTTCTGAGTTTCAGGATCCATTTAAAACACCAGCGCACTATCTCAAAAATTTCACTGTACCGCTTCCACAAGAAGTAGTGTTAGAGCAGTTTGTACAGACCACAGCCCATAAGAAAATCAGTGCATCCGAGCCAAAAATTCTTTCTTTGTCATGGGTGCAAACAGCCTTATCTGCAGCAGCAGTCTTAGTATTTTTACTGAGTACACCCTTTATTTTTAAGTCTTCTACTGACCGTTTAGACACTATGGATGTGGCTGCTATAGACCAGTATTGGGACTACGCTACAGATGCTATTACCCCCTATGATATGGCTGAATTTATAGAGGACAATTCCACACAATGGGTAGAAGGCACTTCGCTTAGCGAAGGGCTTGAAAACTATTTAAGTACACAGTTACACCCTATAGAAGCAATAGAATTTAATCCAAATGACTATGAATAAGATATTGATTATGTGCCTATTGGCTTTTGGATGCCACCAAATTAATACCGCGCAATCCAAAGAAGATATTGAGAAAATTAAAACCCTTAAAGTAGCTTATTTTACGGAACACTTAGCCTTGAGCCCCGAAGAAGCAGAAAAATTCTGGCCCATCTACAACCAGCACGAAACCGTGCAAATGGAGATGTACACCTATATGCGCAAGAATATGAACCACCGGATGCTAAAGGCAGCAGAATTAAGTGAATCAGAAGCCGCTCAAAAACTCTCTGAGTACCTCAGCAAAAAAAGTCATGAAGAGGCCTCTCTTCAAAAAATGTTTAAAGCACTTAAAGGCGTACTCCCTGCCAAAAAAGCATTGGCACTCGTTCATGTAGAAGAAGGTTTTAGAAGGCACCTCATGAGCCTCTACCGAAAAAACAGAAACGAACAGCGCCAAAAGAAAGAGGAAGAGATGCCAAAGTTGTAGTGTTTCTTATCTTCTTTATCTAATGTGAATGATCAATGCTAGCTCCCCTTGTTTAAGATACCGATTATAGCGTTATTTGGTTGTTTATCGATCTTATCATGCCATCTTGATTTGTTTACTTACATTTAAGTCATGTAAATAGCTATAATCAAAAACCAAATGACTTTAAAAAAATACTATACAGCTATATTTATACCATTAATTTCAATCATCAGTGCTACTTTGTATTTTAATGAAAGCAGCACGATTTTACTGATCTTCTGTTACTATATATACAGATGTATTCTAGATTATTATGTTTTAAAAAGCAGGGGCATTGTCACTTATAAAGATGCCTGGAAGTTTATAGTGCCTATTTGGTCAATTATCTACTTCAAAGAATTGTATTTTAAACAATAATGATAAATAATAATTGAATAAATCATCAAAGCCTATTTAGCATTTAAGCGTTTGAGAAACCATCCGTGCGCTAGCAAAAGCACAAATTATTAAATTAAAAGAAGCCCCTAGTAAAACACCAATTTTGCCATAGCCCCTTTGCCTGCAGCATAAGCCGTATTGGAATTGGCAAATCTCAGGGTGTAAAACGAGGCATCTGAAAGGGTTTCCCAATGGAGACCACCATCTTTGGAATAGGAGATGCCTGTAAAACCAAGGGCCACAATGCCTTGTCCCTTGGTACCTGGAACATATTGCACACAACTTTTATAGCCTGGATTCTCGTTCACTGCTTGTAACTTCCATGTCTTACCCCCATCTTTGGTAGTCGCTAGGTTTGCAGAGGCGTCTTTGGGATTCAGAAAACTACCCCCGTAAGCAATCCCTTCTTGGGCATTCCAAAAGTCAATACTGTAAATACCGTAGGCCTCTATAGTATCATTTTTTACAGGGGTGGGAAACACCTCCCATTGCTGTCCATAATCTTGGGAATAATAAATATTCCCGGTAGTAGTGGCCATCCATGCCTGAGACCCCAAGGTTTTAATATTGGTGTTGGAGGCCGCAAATGCCCCCTCTCCTGCTTCGCTAACAGGCAATTGATCACATGGAGTTTTATGCCAGGTCTTTCCACCGTCTGTGGTGNGAATGATAGAAAGACACCCACCTACTGCGTCGCCCACCGCAATGCCTTTTTGCGCGTCAAAAAAAGTCATTGCGTCATAGAAAACACCTGCTTCATTTTCAGTGTACACCAATTCCATCTGTCCTTGATCTCCTGTCTTGTACAACATAGCTGGGTTTTCTACAGAGAGCATAAAAAAGTCTTCTGGGGTATGAGCCACTGATCTAAATTCTAAATTGCTTTCTAAAGTACCTTTTAAACGATTCTGTTTCACTTTTAAATCAGGCAAAGAAAGCATCCCAAAAGTTCCTTTATTTGCTGCAAAAACTACATTCCCTTGCATGAGCTCAATGGCTCTGATGGAGAGAGAGTCCATAGTGATTTTTTGAATTTTTACCCCCTTGAATGGTGCTGGAGAAGGGGTTTCATGAGCACATGAAATACAAAATAAAAAGCCCAAAAGGAATAGGATACGTTTCATGAAAAATATTTTAATCAAATATATTAATTAAAAAGTGTCAAATAAGGTAAACTAAGCATAAAGCAATACCTTTGCCAGCAAATTAGACATTGTCCATTTATTTCTCATGAAGCGCATTTAATAACGCATCTAGCTAATGATTTTCATAAGAAGATGGATTTAAAATAAGAACACCCATGAAACTACACAGAAATTTGGTTTTTGCCGTTGTAGATGCTTTAGGCTTTATTTTCAATGAAGGAGAATACGCAGACAAGGTAGTAGAGAAAGTACTTAAATACGACAAAAGATGGGGTGCTAGAGATAGAGGCTTTATTGCTGAAACCACTTACGATATGGTGAGATGGAAGCGTTTGTATAGTGAAATTGGAGAGATAAAGGCGCCCTATACAAGACCAAAGCTATTTAGGATGTTTGCGGTATGGGCGGTTTTAAAGGGAATACAGTTACCCGATTGGAAACAAATTGAACCCACTCCAGAAAGAAGAATTAAAGGAAAATTCGACGAACTTTCTAAAATTAGAAAATACCGTGAATCTGTACCTGATTGGTTAGACATTCTAGGAGAAAAAGCCCTAGGAGATGCTCTATGGACTAAAGAACTGGCAGCATTGAACGAGCAAGCCAGTGTTATTTTAAGAACAAACACCTTAAAAACCACTAAAGATAGGCTCAGAGATACCCTGACAGAAAATGGTATATATACTGATTCTATCAAAGGACATTCGCAAGCTTTAAAACTAGAACAAAGGGCCAATGTTTTTAAAACTGATGCTTTTAAAAATGGTTGGTTTGAAGTTCAAGACGCCTCTTCTCAATTGGTGGCAGAAGCTCTAGACGTTAAGCCTGGACAAAGGGTGGTAGATTGTTGTGCTGGAGCAGGTGGAAAGACCCTTCACTTGGCAGCACTAATGGAAAATAAGGGACAACTTATCGCTATGGATATCTATGCCAACAAGCTTAAAGAACTTCAAAGAAGGGCCAAAAGAGCTGGGGCTTTTAATATTGAACCCAGGCATATTAATAGCACCAAAGTCATTAAAAAACTTCATGAAAAAGCAGACCGGGTTCTTATAGACGCACCTTGCAGTGGTTTGGGTGTATTGAGAAGAAATCCAGATGCCAAATGGAAACTTGAAGAGACCTTTTTAGAAAAAATAACAAGTACCCAAAGAGAGATTCTTCAAGACTATAGTAAGATGGTGAAAGATGGGGGTAAAATGGTGTATGCGACTTGTTCTATCCTACCTCAAGAAAATAGTCAACAGGTGGCGCACTTCTTAAAATCTGAGGCTGGAGCCAGCTTCACCCTCACTAGAGAACAAAAAGTGTATGCTTCTAAAAGTGGCTTTGACGGTTTTTATATTGCCTTACTGGAGAAAAAACCGACTGTTGAAGCTTAAAAAGTTATTGTGATTTTCTGTTTAAAAATATCTACATCCTGTTAATAAAAGGGTGGGTTTTTACCACATAAAATCTTAAATTTGCGCTTTATTATCTCTAATAGCGCAACGCTCATGATTCATTTTTTTGGTCACCCCACAGCAACTGTTTACGCCTTGCAAACCAATGGCGAAATTTCTACCCAAGACAGCGAAAAATTATCTTGGTTATTTGGGGGAGCACCCAAGATAAATGCGGCGTCTATAGACGCCTTTTTTATTGGACCTAGAGCGGCTATGATTACCCCATGGAGTACCAATGCTACAGAAATTACTCAAAATATGGGTGTTTCAGGTATTAAACGAATAGAGTCTTTTACCGCTTGCTTAGAAAGCACGAGTGATTTTGACCCCATGCTTTCTGCAAAGTTCGGACAATTAAATCAAGAAATCTTTAGAGTCACTACACGACCAGAAGCTGTTTTAGAAATTGAAGACATTGCCGCTTACAACACCCAAGAAGGTTTGGCACTTTCTGATGAGGAAGTGACATACTTAGAAGGCATTGCTACCAAAATAGAGAGAAAACTAACAGACGCAGAGGTTTTTGGTTTTAGCCAAGTAAACTCCGAACACTGTAGACACAAGATATTCAACGGTGAATTTGTTATTGATGGAGTGACCAAACCCAGTTCGCTATTTAAACTCATCAAAAAAACCACCGCAACCCATCCCAATACGGTTGTGTCTGCCTATAAAGACAATGTGGCCTTTGTAAAAGGTCCTACTATCACTCAGTTTGCCCCACAAAGAGCAGACATAGCAAGTGAATATAAAGAAAAAGAGGTGTCTTCTGTGCTTTCGCTCAAAGCAGAAACACACAATTTCCCTACCACAGTAGAACCTTTCAATGGAGCTGCAACTGGATCAGGTGGTGAAATCAGAGACCGTTTGGCTGGAGGAAAAGGTTCTTTACCACTAGCAGGTACTGCGGTATATATGACCCCCTACTCAAGAATACAGGCAGAAAAAGGATTCCAACCAAGCATGCCAGAAAGGCCTTGGTTGTATCAAAACCCTATTGACATACTTATCAAGGCCTCTAACGGAGCCTCTGATTTTGGGAATAAATTTGGGCAACCCCTCATCAATGGTTCTGTATTAACTTTTGAACACACAGAACAAGACAGAAGATTGGGTTATGACAAAGTGATCATGCAAGCGGGAGGTATTGGCTATGGCACACAAAAAGACGCACTAAAAGACACCCCTAAAGAAGGCGATAGAATTGTTATTTTGGGTGGTGACAATTATAGAATCGGTATGGGTGGTGCAGCGGTATCTAGTGCAGACACCGGCGCCTTTGGTGCTGTTATTGAACTAAACGCTATACAGAGATCTAATCCTGAAATGCAAAAAAGAGCTGCCAATGCCATTAGAGGTTTGGTGGAATCTGAAAACAACCCCATTGTCTCTATTCATGACCATGGCGCTGGAGGACACCTCAACTGTCTTTCTGAATTGGTAGAAGATACTGGAGGACACATAGACCTAGATGCACTACCGGTAGGAGACCCTACCCTATCTGCCAAAGAAATAATAGGGAATGAATCTCAAGAACGCATGGGGCTTGTCATAGCAGAAAAAGACCTCAACCTACTCAAAGACATCGCAGAAAGAGAAAGAGCGCCTATTTTCAATGTGGGAGAAGTGAGTGCAGACAAAAGGTTTTCATTTGTTTCCAAAAAAACGGGAGAACGCCCCATGGACATGGATTTAGAAGACATGTTTGGCAGTGCACCAAAAACACAGATGGTAGACAACACCATTTCAAGAAAATACGAGTCACCCCAATACGAATTAGGAAAATTTCAAGACTATCTAGACCATGTTTTACAACTTGAGGCAGTGGGTTCTAAAGATTGGCTCACCAATAAGGTAGACCGTTGTGTGGGAGGTAGAGTGGCTGTACAACAGTGTGTGGGTCCTTTACAATTACCTCTAAACAATTGTGGGGTTATGGCTTTAGACTTCAAAGGAAAAGAAGGTATTGCTACCGCCATGGGTCATAGCCCAGTAGCGGCGCTCATTAACGCAGCAGCAGGAAGTAGGAATGCCATAACGGAATCTCTGACTAACTTGGTTTGGGCACCCTTAGAAGATAGCATAAAAGCGGTGTCCCTCTCTGCCAATTGGATGTGGCCGTGTAACAATGAAGGAGAAGACGCCAGGCTTTACGAAGCTGTAGAAGCGGTGTCTGACTTTGCTGTTGCACTCGGTATTAATATCCCCACTGGTAAAGATTCACTCTCTATGAAACAACGCTACCCNGATGGAGATGTGGTGGCNCCTGGAACGGTTATAATATCGGCCGCAGGCCACTGTAACAACATAAAACAAGTGGTAGAACCAGTACTCCAAAAAGAAGCCGGTTCGCTCTACTATATTAATTTTTCACAAGACACTTTCCAGTTAGGGGGCTCTTCTTTTGCACAAACCTTAAATAAGATTGGAGCTACCGCGCCAGATGTAAAAGACCCCTCATTTGTGAAAACGGCCTTTAACGTCCTTCAAGAAATGATTGCTAAAGATCAGATAGCGGCAGGTCATGATATTGGGTCTGGTGGTTTAATCACCACTTTATTAGAGATGTGTTTTGCAGATCTTGATTTAGGGGCTTCATTAAACCTCCATGCACTGGGAGAGTCGGATACCATTAAATTATTGTTTGCAGAAAATGCTGGGGTAGTTTTTCAATTAAAAGCCAACGCCAGTACAGACCTCCTAGACAAGGCCGGTATTCAGTACCACCACATAGGAGAAGTGACNCATACNCCTACTTTGGAGATTAAAAATGGNAGCGTAGCCATTGGCCTTCCTATAGGCTCTTTAAGAGATACCTGGATGCGCACTTCTGCCTTATTAGATGAAAAGCAAACTGCCAATGGGCGTGGTGTGGCGCGTTTTGAAAATTATAAAAATCAACCCCTCCAATACCGTTTCCCTGAAAATTTCAGTGGTACCCTAGATCCTTTTACAGGAACAAGGCCTAAAGCAGCCATCCTGAGAGAAAAAGGGAGTAATTCTGAGAGAGAAATGGCCAATGCCATGTATTTGGCTGGTTTTGACGTGAAAGACATTCACATGACTGACCTCATGAGTGGTAGGGAAACCTTAGAAGACATTCAGTTTATTGGAGCTGTGGGTGGTTTCTCTAACTCAGATGTATTGGGGTCTGCCAAAGGATGGGCCGGCGCTATTAAATACAATGAAAACGCTCGAAAAGCCATTGAAAATTTCTTTAAAAGACCAGACACCTTGTCTGTGGGCATTTGTAATGGGTGCCAGCTCTTTATGGAGCTTGAACTCATTCATCCAGAGCACCATACCCATGGAAAAATGACCTATAACGATTCCAAAAAACACGAGAGTAACTTTACCTCAGTGACCATTGAAGAGAACCATTCCGTGATGCTCTCTAGCTTGGTGGGCACCACACTTGGGGTGTGGATCTCTCATGGGGAAGGAAAATTCCAACTCCCTATGAACCGTGAAGACTACCATGTGGTAGGTACCTACGGTTATGAAGATTATCCAGCCAATCCAAATGGTAGTGATTACAATGTGGCCATGCTGGCCGACGTCACAGGGCGTCACCTGGTGACCATGCCTCATATTGAACGCTCTATATTCCCTTGGAACTGGGCGTATTATCCTAACCAAATGGCGCATGAAGTGTCTCCATGGGTAGCAGCCTTTGTGAATGCTAGAAATTGGATTCTTGAAAAGAAATAAAAATAATAGCTGCTTTCATTTGTAAATTAATGAAAANAAGGGCTTGCATTTGAAAATATCGCAATCTTTCACTATTTTTCCGACACCAAAAAAAATAGCTATGAAAGACATTACCCGTTTATTTGATTTTCCTTACTATCAATTAAAGGAATACAACTTAGATAAGGCCTTTGTAACCAAGTCTAAGGGAGAATGGGTAGCTACGTCTACACAAGAATTCATAGACCGAGGAAATGCCATTTCTAGGGGACTCATCAAGTTAGGCGTTCAGCCAAATGACAAGATTGCCGTCATTTCTCTGACCAATAGAACAGAGTGGAATATTATGGATTTGGGGGTATTACAAGTAGGAGCACAAAACGTTCCTATTTACCCCACCATTTCAGAAGAGGACTACGCCTACATACTTAATCATTCAGAAGCAACTTACTGCTTTGTCTCCTGTGCTACGGTATACGCAAAAGTAAAAGCTGTAATGGATAAGACAACGTTAAAGGGGGTCTATTGCTTTGATGAATTGCCGGATTGCGAACACTGGTCTGTGGTAGAAAAATTAGGAGAAGACACGGCTATTCAAACAGAAGTAGAAGCCAGAAAACAATCGGTCACACCAGAAATGCTGGCCACCATAATATACACTTCAGGAACTACTGGAAAGCCCAAAGGGGTCATGCTTTCTCACCACAATGTAGTGAGTAATGCAATCTATGCATCTGAAAGAATTCCACTTCCAGGAGGCACCGCTAAAGCCTTAAGTTTCCTACCTGTATGTCACATCTACGAGAGGGTGATTATGTACCTTTATATGATTAAAGGAGTGAGTATTTACTTTGCAGAGTCTATGGAGACCATTTCTGACAACTTAAAAGAGCACAAGCCACATGTCATGACAGCCGTGCCAAGATTATTGGAAAAGGTTTATGATAGTATTATAGCCAAAGGAGCAGATTTAAAAGGCATTAAAAAAGCCTTGTTTTTTTGGGCAGTAAATGTTGGATTGGAATATGCGCCTTATGGAGAAAACGGTGCATGGTATGAGTTTAAATTAAAGATTGCTAGAAAACTTATTTTCAGTAAATGGAAAGAAGCTCTGGGAGGTAATTTATCCGTAATTGCTTCTGGAAGCGCTGCACTACAGCCTAGGCTTGCAAGAATCTTTAATGCTGCTGAAATGGGTGTAATGGAAGGATATGGGCTTACAGAAACCTCTCCTGTTGTTACGGTAAATGACATGAGAAACGGACTTTTTAGAATAGGTACTGTTGGTAAACTCATCGCTGAAACTGAGGTTAAAATAGCGAAAGATGGAGAAATATGTGTGAAAGGTCCGCAAGTCATGATGGGCTATTACAAAGATCCTGAAAAAACTGCTGAGGTTATTATAGATGGGTACTTCCATACTGGAGATATAGGAGAGTTTGACGCAGATGGTTTTCTTAAAATTACGGACCGTAAAAAAGAAATGTTTAAAACCTCTGGAGGTAAATATGTGGCGCCCCAACTTCTAGAAAACAGATTAAAACAATCCAGATTTATAGAGCAAGTGATGGTGGTTGGAGAAGGAGAAAAAATGCCTGCTGCATTAATTCAGCCAAACTTTGAATTTATAAAAGAATGGGCGCAACGCAAGTTAAATAAATCATTTACTTCTAACGAAGCACTGGTCCAAGATCCTGCTGTAATGAGCAGGTTACAAGAAGAAGTAGATGCGGCCAATGAGCAATTTGCTAAATGGGAAAAAGTAAAACAATTTAGGCTCACTCCAGACATTTGGAGTATAGATGCCGGACATGTAACCCCTACCCTTAAATTAAAGAGAAAGGTGATTAAAGAAAAATACATAAATCTTTACGAAGATATTTACAGAGGAAAGTAATAAATAACCTTTTCCAAAAAAACCGCCTCAACCTACTGTTGGGGCTTTTTTTTGCTTAAAAATGATCTATGGATTGTGTGAAATTCTGTTGGTCTAATTAAAACATTTTTGAAAATTTACTATGCATGCATAATATATTTTACTATATTTGGGATAAATAAATCCCCATTTTGAGCAAAGAACAAACCATAGATTACACGCTTAGAACCACTTGGCAAGCGGTGAGCAAGATGTATAATGAAGAGGCTAAAAATTTTGGCACCACTATGACACTTGGGTTTACACTCTTGAGTATTGATCCAAAAACAGGAACTCCCTCAACGGCCCTCGGTCCAAAAATGGGTATTGAAGCGACAAGCTTATCTAGAATATTAAAGACCTTAGAGGAAAGAGGTTTTATTGAGAGAAAACCAAACCCGGAAGATGGAAGAGGTGTTTTAATTCATCTTACACCCACTGGGCTTGAAAAGAGGAACATCTCTAAGCAAGTTGTTTTAAAATTCAACGGGGTGATAGAAAACGCTGTGAGTAAATCTCAGTTAAAGGCGTTTTATGAGGTCACTGATACCATCAATGAGCTTATAGCAAACAAAGAAATTTACCAAACAGAAAAAAACAGTATTAAGGCTTAACATATGAACAAACACATCAAAAAAGTTGCAGTCATTGGATCAGGTATTATGGGAAGCGGTATTGCTTGTCATTTTGCCAACATTGGGATAGAAGTCCTTTTACTGGATATTGTTCCCAATGCCTTGACAGACAAAGAATCTGCCGCAGGCCTAAGTCTATCAGATAAAGTAGTTAGGAATAGACTGGTAAAAGAGGCGCTAGCTGCTTCTTTAAAATCTAAGCCCTCTCCTATTTACGATCAGAAATTTGCCAATAGAATTTCTGTTGGAAATTTAGAAGATGATCTGGCTAAAATTGCTTCTGTAGATTGGATTATTGAAGTAGTTGTGGAACGTTTAGACATTAAAAAGCAAGTATTTGAGGCTATTGAAAAGCACAGAAAACCAGGTACGCTTATTACCTCTAATACTTCTGGTATTCCTATCTCTTTCATGAGTGAGGGACGCTCAGAAGACTTTCAAGCACATTTCTGTGGCACACACTTTTTTAACCCTGCCCGTTATTTAAAATTATTTGAAATTATTCCAGGTCCTAAGACTAAAAAAGAGGTCTTGGATTTCTTAGAAAATTACGGGGAACAATTTCTAGGTAAAACAGCAGTAGTGGCTAAAGATACTCCAGCTTTTATAGGGAATAGAATTGGTATTTTTAGTATTCAAAGTTTATTCCATACCGTTAAAGCAATGGATATGACTGTAGAGGAGGTAGACAAGCTTACGGGTCCAGTGATTGGAAGACCCAAGTCTGCTACCTTTAGAACAGTAGATGTGGTGGGTTTAGACACTTTGGTACATGTAGCTAATGGAATTAGAGAAAATTGTCCTAATGATGAACAACACGGACTCTTTGCTTTGCCTGATTTTGTAGAAACCCTCATGGAAAACAAATGGTTGGGGAGTAAAACAGGGCAAGGGTTTTACAAAAAAGAAAAGAAAGCAGATGGAAGCTCAGAAATCCTAAGTCTAGACTTAAACACCCTTGAATACCGATCTAAAAAAAGAGCGTCTTTTGCTACCTTAGAAGGCACCAAGACCATTGACAATGTAGCAGATAGGTTCCCTGTATTGGTAGCTGGAAAAGATAAAGCTGGTGATTTTTACAGAAAATCTTTCGGATCTCTCTTTGCCTATGTGTCTCACAGAATCCCTGAAATTTCTGACAGCCTATACAAAATAGACGACGCCATGAAAGCAGGTTTTGGTTGGGAACACGGACCATTCGAAATTTGGGATGCCATTGGTTTGGTCAAAGGAATTGAATTGGCAGAGGCGTCTGGACAAAAAGTGGCCTCTTGGGTACACGATATGGTTGCAGCTGGGAAAACAAGTTTCTATGAAGTAAAGGACGGTGCTACTTATTATTATGAAATATCGGCAAATGCCTTTGAGAAAAAGCCAGGACAAGACGCCTTTATTATTTTAGACAATATTAGAGAAAAACCCGCTGTATACAAAAATGCAGGAGTGGTACTTCACGACATTGGAGATGGTATTTTAAACCTGGAGTTCAGATCTAAAATGAATACCATTGGAGGAGAAGTATTACAAGGATTAAATACGGCTGTAGACATTGCTGAAAAGAATTTTCAAGGATTGGTGATTGGAAATCAAGGACCTAATTTTTCTGTAGGGGCCAATATTGGTATGATTTTCATGATGGCGGTAGAACAGGAATACGACGAGTTAAACATGGCTATTAAAATGTTTCAAGATACCATGATGCGAATGCGATACTCCGCTATCCCAACTGTAGCTGCACCTCATGGAATGACCTTTGGAGGTGGCTGTGAATTATCGCTTCATGCAGACAAAGTAGTGGCCGCTGCAGAAACCTATATAGGCTTAGTAGAGTTTGGTATTGGTGTAATCCCTGGTGGTGGTGGAACCAAAGAAATGACTCTAAGGGCTTCAGATACTTTTAAGAAAAATGATGTAGAGCTCAATGTTCTTCAAGAGTATTTCTTAACCATAGGAATGGCCAAAGTAGCCACCTCTGCATACGAAGCCTTCGATACAGGAATTTTACAAAAAGGTAAAGACACTGTGGTGGTGAATAAAGACAGACAAATAGCCACAGCAAAAGCTTACGCCAAGCTCATGGCAGAATCTGGGTATTCACAACCCGCTAAGAGAAATGATATAAAAGTACTTGGAAAGCAAGCACTTGGAATGTTTCTNGTAGGAACAGATGCTATGCAGGCAGGTAAATATATTTCAGAGCACGATCAAAAAATGGCCAACAAATTGGCTTACGTTATGGCAGGTGGAGATCTTTCTGAACCTACTTTAGTCAGCGAACAATATTTATTAGACCTAGAAAGAGAAGCTTTCTTATCTCTTTGTACGGAACGAAAAACCCTAGAGCGTATTCAACACATGCTAAAAGTAGGAAAACCTTTAAGAAACTAATCAGACTTATGAAAACAGCATATATAGTTAAAGCGTATAGAACAGCCGTTGGTAAAGCACCTAAAGGGGTTTTTAGATTTAAAAGACCAGATGAATTGGCCGCAGAAACCTTAGAACATATGTTCAAAGAGCTTCCTGATTTAGACAAAACTAGAATAGACGACGTCATGGTGGGTAACGCCATGCCAGAGGCTGAACAAGGATTAAATATGGCGAGACTCATTTCATTAATGGGTCTTAAAATTGAAGATGTTCCTGGAGTCACCGTCAATAGGTATTGTGCCTCTGGAATTGAAACCATTGGAATGGCCACNGCAAAAATTCAATCTGGAATGGCAGATTGTATTATTGCTGGGGGCGCAGAGAGTATGAGCTATATTCCTATGGGGGGTTATAAACCTACTCCAGACTACGCACTTGCCAAAGACGGTCATGAAGATTATTATTGGGGAATGGGCTTAACAGCAGAGGCGGTTGCCAATGAATTTAATATCTCTCGAGAAGACCAAGATGCCTTTGCATTTTCTTCTCATGAGAAAGCGCTAAAAGCGCAAGCAGATGGAAAATTCAAGGACCAAATTGTCCCCATTACTATCGAAGAAACCTTTTTAGATGACGCTGGTAAAAAATCAGTGAAATCCTACACAGTGACCCAAGATGAAGGCCCTAGAAAAGGAACCAATATTAGCGCTTTATCTAAATTGAGACCTGTGTTTGCTGCAGACGGATCGGTAACCGCTGGAAACTCCTCACAGATGAGTGATGGCGCTGCCTTTGTATTGGTAATGAGTGAAGAAATGGTCAAAGAATTAAATTTGGAACCCATTGCTAGAATGGTCAATTATGCAGCGGCAGGAGTACCACCAAGAATTATGGGTATTGGTCCCGTAAAAGCCATTCCAAAAGCATTAAAACAAGCTGGATTGTCTCAAAATGATATTGAACTCATAGAATTAAATGAAGCTTTTGCCTCTCAATCATTAGCAGTGATTAGAGAATTAGACCTGAATCCAGATATGATCAATGTCAATGGAGGCGCTATTGCCTTAGGACACCCTCTAGGGTGTACCGGCGCAAAACTTTCTGTCCAATTATTTAGTGAAATGAGGGATAGAAAAATGCAGGGTAAATACGGTATGGTGACCATGTGTGTGGGAACAGGACAAGGTGCCGCCGGAATATTTGAATTTTTAAATTAAAACATTAATAAACTTCCTATTATGAGTGCAACAGAACAACATGAATTGTTACGCGGAGGGCAGTTCTTAGTAAAAGAAACCGCTTGTGAAGATGTTTTTACCTTAGAGGACCTAAGCGAAGAACAAAAAATGATGCGTGATAGTACCAAAGAGTTTGTAGACAAAGAGCTATGGGCACATTGGGAAAGATTTGAAAAAAAAGACTACGCCTTCACTGAAGAAACCATGCGTAAAGCAGGTGAAATGGGTCTTTTAGGCGTAGCAGTACCAGAACAATACGGTGGTTTAGGAATGGGGTTTGTATCTACCATGCTGGTATGTGATTACATCTCTGGAGCCACAGGATCTTTTAGTACTGCCTTTGGAGCGCATACTGGAATTGGAACCATGCCCATTACGCTATATGGTTCGGAAGCACAAAAGCAAAAATATGTACCAAGATTGGCTTCTGGTGAATGGTTTGGTGCCTACTGCTTAACAGAGCCAGGCGCAGGATCAGANGCAAACTCTGGTAAAAC
>JGI26081J50195_1000614_pt1 | contig 15186 bp, 18 predicted proteins | sample SaaInl74LU_5_DNA_FD_50195 | JGI IMG/M metagenome (IMG submission 50195) | reverse complement strand
CGAAATTGCGTCGAAAATCGAATCGAAGAATAAACATGTAGAAAGCTTAACGATTCGTCGTTTGGACGAGGGTTCGAAACCCTCCGACTCCACAATTAATTAACCTCAATGTATTGATTACGTTGAGGTTTTTTGTTATGTGTGAAACAAATGTGTAAAACACTTTCACTTTTTTTTCATTCTGTACTCCTTTGTATATACAAATTTCAATAAACAATCCACCTATTCTAAACTACTCTATTCTCATTCGATAAATACTATATGAACTGAAACTGTGTGACGTCAGCAAAAAGTGAACTAGAACGAGCTTCGGATTTGGAATCGTGCATTGTCGCAATCGGAAATTCAAACAACAATGAATCAATCGCTTTCTGGAACTGAATCCGGACTTGTGGGATACTATACATTCAGCGATCAAAATGGAGCGGATAGCTCTAAGACACATAACAATGCTTCCCCAGTCGGAAATGTCAGTTATACGAGTCCTGGAGCAATTTCTGCTGGCGCTGTCATTGCGATTCCTTCCAACACCATGATTTCACTCACAGGAACATCTAATTCTTCTGATTACTCTAAGGTGACCGTTGATATAGATGGCTTCAGCCCGATAATTTTTACAGGAACTGGGGAGAATGTTCCACTTCTTTCGGATGGACAAGCTGTTATTACTTTAAACTCCGGCGCAGCAGATTCAGCAACGCTCATTTTTGAATATTCTACAAATGGAGCTTCTGGTCCCTTTGAAACTCCTATTATATTTGCACCTGTCATTACTGAAAGCAACGGTTATGTTACTGTTACGAATAATACAGAGAACGGAGATGATGAAGATAATAACGACACTGTATTCGTCTTAAATTGGAGTGAGTAAGAACCTCATGATCTACTTCAAACCAAGAGGAATCATGAAAATTAAAATCTGTAGTTTCTATTCTTTCTTTTGAAGTTGAATTATTTCCCTTAGCTTTAGTCAACTTCAAACTCGACAAACATGAAAATTATTGTTGGCTCTGTATTGATTCTCGTTTCCTTACTAATGCTTTCATGCAATAAACCCGTATACAAGCACAATCCGGATTTTGAAGGGACTTGGCAAACGATTCCTGTTTATGATAGCTTGTTGAATTATTTATCGACGAGTGAAATCGTGATCGATGGGGAAGAAGGCTTGTTCAGAAACTCCTGCAAAACATGTCCAGATGACTTGTGCGATTGTCTTAACGTACAAACGGGCAAGGCCGTGATGAATGATAAGAAAACACAAATGCGAATCGGAACGAATGGAACCGCATTAATTATCAATGAAGAACCAAATATCGACAGCAATGGCGAATGGACAATGGTCATTCAAGGGTTAAGATATTACAGACAGTGAGCTTTATACAGCCGCTTCTTGCATTGCCTTTTTCGATTTACGGTAAATGAACGAATTGTAAATACTTCGTTTAGCAAATCGAACTTGCTTGTCAGAATTGATTAACTTTTTAAATAAGGCAGGTGTCACACCAAAATACTCATAGACTGATCCATCAGTGAATGAAATCTCCAAAAGGAGTCCTTTGTGTTTGTAATTTTCAATACCACACTCATTAATCGTTTTCGTGTATTCTTCTAAGTTTGCAGCTTTAGTCTCAGGAGCGATACTTACAAGAAAATGATAACCGTCGACAACTTTTTGTCCCATAATCTCGGCTTCTAATTTTCGATCATCACCATCTTGGAACTTATCAGGGTGCCACTCTTTAACAAGCTCGCGGTAAGTCTTTTTCAGTGTTTTTAAATCAAGTTCTCCAGTCACCTGAAAAAGTTTTTTGTACTCGTTAATGCGTTTCATTCTTTAATGTTTAAGATCGAATACCAAAGCATCCTTTCGTTGGAGGCGCAAAAGTACCCTTTAAAAGTGAATCATTACCACATTGCTGCTTTCTTATTGTATTTTTTTTCTTTTTGAACGACCAACTTTCATTTTGAAAATTTCCCAATGAAAAAATAAAATTATACTACTGATAATCAATATATTGAAATGATGGTATGAACTTAGAGTTGTACTTCCAAAAAGAAATTATGATGGAAGACATTTCGGTATTTATTTTAGATGATGATTTATACTTTGGACGATGTATGCAGCGGAATCTTCAAAACGTTTGCCGAGAAGTGCGTTATTTTAAAACGAAACGAAATTTCTTGAAGGCAATCGACAGTAATCCAGAGGTAATCATATTAGATCATCACATCGATAGCGATATTGGCTTGCACGTTTTGGATGAAATTAACAGACGAGGATTAGAAACGTACGTGCTTTACGTCTCCTCACAAGACAATGTGCATGTCACACTTGAAGCGTATCAAAAAGGCGCGGTCGGCTATTTTGAAAAGAATAAGTCAACCTTTTCGCAAGTTGTAAAGGCGATTAATTGGATGGGTACAACAACCCACAACTTCAATTATCCTTTGGATAAGGAGCATTTCAAAAAAAATAATTCTTGGGTTCTAAAAGAACGTTGAATGGCGTAACTTGAATTTTCATTCAATGCCCTAATTTCATTACGCCATGTCAACGTACAGGAAGTATAGAACTTTAAAGTTCTGCACATATAATCCCGAACGTTTAATTGGTTACAATTAACGGATGCAATTATTCATCATCGTCGGACCAGCCTTTTTTCTGACTTTTTCGAAACTCAAGTTCCCAATCATCATCGTCGTCGAATTCAATACGATTCTTTTTCCCACTTTTTTTATAAGCGGACATTTTGAATTCTCGGCTATCTGGCTTATCAGATAATTTTTTCTTCTTATCCTTTCCACGCTTCGGAGTTTTTTCCACAAACGAAGTAGAATCCGAATCTGAGTCGTCAGAAGATGCAACTGGGATTTTAAAGTCCGAATCTGGTCGTTTGCCAGTTCCGTCAGAAGCGGGCGTGCTTGGTCGTGCGTATGGCTTGTCCTGACTTGCTGGTCGAGGGCTTGAGCCGCGGCTATTGCTTCGATCTTCAGCGAGTTTTACAACCATGGATCTACCATTAACTGTATGTCCGTCCAGCGCACGTATAGCAACTTGTGTTTCCTCAGGGGACTTCATCTCTACGAAGGCGAAACCACGAGGTTTTCCTGTGTCTCGGTCCTTTGCTATTTGACACTTTAAAACAGTGCCGTAACTTTCAAACAACTCTCTCAATGTCTCATCAGAAACACCGAAATCAAGCTTTGCAACAAAAATATTGGTCATTAGATTGACAGTGAAGTATTTATTTTAATCAACAATATAAATGAAAAAATTAACTCTTCAAATGTATGGACAAAAAAAGAACTGGAATGCATCCAGTTCTTTAATTTTTTATGTTTTTTATTTTACTTCTTCAACAGGTCTCTAATTTCAGCAAGTAAAACTTCTTCTTTGCTAGGAGCAGGAGGTGCTGCAGGAGCTTCTTCCTTCTTCTTTTTCATAGAGTTTATTGCTTTTACTACCATGAAAATGGCAAATGCAATGATAACGAAGTTTACGATTGCTTGAATAAACATTCCGTACGCGACTTGAACACCGTTGATTTCCATTGCCAATCCCGCAAACGATTCTCCTATGAAGGAGCCAATTATTGGCATTATTATGTGATCCACTAAGGATTTTATTATTGCACNAAAGGCAGCACCAATAACTAATGCTACTGCTAAATCAATTACATTTCCTCTGGAAATGAAGTCTTTAAATTCTTTAAGCATAATCTTTCATTTAATTTTAGATNGAAATTTAAGGTAAAAATGATTCTTAAAAATTTTGCGGAAACATGGTTTTAAACNAACGAATGTTGATGACGAGCTANATTTTAAATGGTTGTCGATGCAAAAGAGAGCGACTTAATGTAACTTCATCAGCGTATTGAAGTTCTGAACCAACGGATACACCTCGGGACAATGTTGAAATGACTATCTCATATTCACGAATCTTCTTGTAGATGAAATAGTTCGTTGTATCACCCTCCATAGTCGGACTAAGTGCAAAAATAACTTCATTCACATCTCCCGTAGCAACACGAGAAATTAGACTGTCTAAATTCAAATCTGACGGACCAACGCCATCCATTGGGGAAATAATCCCTCCTAAAACGTGATAAGTTCCTTTGTAGGATTCCGTTGCCTCGATCGCGAGTATATCACGAATATCTTCGACAACACAAATGGTAGTCTGATCTCTTCGCTCATCATTGCATACACTGCATTTTTCGTGATCAGTTATATTTCCGCATGTTGAGCACTGATTAACGTTTGCTTTCATCTCAATAAAAGCATTCGAGAAATCGTTAATCTCGGCCTCCGATCTTTGCATAAGGTGAAGAACCAGTCTCAAAGCAGTTCTGCGTCCAATTCCGGGTAAAGATGCAATTTGATCTACAGCGTTCTCAATATGTTTGGATGGAATATTCACAGTACAAAAGTACCGAAAATGATCTGTGTCAAATTGATTAGAAGTATTACTTTTGCACAGCAGAGTAGTGGAAGAAATTATATCGTGAAGAATCAAATCAACATAAAGAATAAAAGAGCGCGTTTCGAATATCATTTGATTGATAAGTTCGTTGCTGGAATTCAGTTGACTGGTACGGAGATTAAAAGTATCCGCAATAGCAAAGCGAGTATCGTAGAAGCATACTGCGTATTTCAAGATGGAGAAGTTTTTATACGAAATATGCATATCGCAGCGTACGAAAACAGCTCGTTTTACAACCACAAACCTCGTGGAGATCGTAAATTACTCTTGAACAAAAAGGAAATCGCGAAAATTGAAAAATTTCTAAAAGACAAAGGGAACACGCTGGTTCCTTTGAAAATGTTTATTTCGGACAAAGGCTGGGCAAAACTTGAAATTGCCACGGCACAAGGGAAAAAACTTCACGATAAACGTCAAGATTTGAAAGAAAAGGCGGATAAACGAGATATCGATCGCGCGCTAAAAAGCAGAAGTTAACTACCGAATTCGATCTACACTTTTTACTAAATTATCATCCTTCCGCACAAGAATTACGCCCACGATCATACAAATCGCGGCAATTATTGGCAAGAATAAGCCCAGCTTATAATTAACATCAATCGTATCCGTTAAATTGGAAGATTGGCCGTAGTAGAAAGCTAAAGCTTCAGGCCCCTTGTGGGCTAAGGCAAACAACATAATTCCAACAAATACTATAATCAGGAAAGATGCAATGCCTAGTTTCGCTTGTAATCCACGTTTTTTAAACACCAATAACGTTGCGAGAATTAGTCCGGCAAGCAACAAGGTCCCAACAAGACCAATTAAAAAGACAATTGATATACTTTCTTCGCTAAGATCCTCAGACATTCTCTCGTTGATTTTTTCGATCTCTTTTATTTTTTGCTTCGACTTAGCATCTGTTTCATCAAATAGCGGCGAGATTCCCAATCCAGATACTTTCACATTAACTTCAGTTTTGTATTTGAAATTAGAGCTAGCGTAGGACTTTGGTGTATATGAGCAAACAGGTGTAAAAGCGAGTAGGAGCGTACAGATGAATGCCAAAGCAAAAAGTATTGTTTGAGGACGTTGTAACATGCGAATTCAGTTTTTGTGTTGGCGAATATACATATTATCACAAAAATCCGAACGTTAAAATATGTGCCCATCTATTGTTTGAGAACAAATAGAGCACCATGATTCCGTTGACACCGTAGAGACAGAAATAATACAATACTGTAAACGAAATTTTTTGTCGTTTGTACCACAATACAAAGGAGGGAAGCAGAAACAGTAAAATGAAGAGTGAGGAGAGTCTGAAAATATTAAAATTCAAATTGTAGCCTATCGTTTCCGTTTTATTCTGAGTTACAAGTCGCATAGGATTGTGCAGAATCCAGCTTTCTTCAACCCAAATTTCATGGTTGCCTCTGTACAATTTATAGCTGATTTCCTCTACCCAAAAGAAGCCCATTTTTTCAGTTTTTACCAGACTCACGGACTTTCCACCAATGCCATTAGCGGAATTGAGGTGGTAGCCTTCCACTTTATCTTGATTGTAGTGGTGTGGAAGCGCAAAATCCAATACCATCATCAAGGCCAATGCAAATCCAACGATGGATGAGATTCTCATGATTTTCCATCGAAAGCCTTTCGTAAGTCGGTAGAAATAGCGGTCATTATCGATTTTTTCACGAAGTTGTTGATCACGATACCTTTTTTGAGCTTCCGCCGCACGGCGGCGCATTTCCAGTTCAATATTTTCTTTGGAGTCTTGAGGTTTTACTTTACTTCGTCCACGATTCGAATGTTTAATAAATCCTTGGTTGGGTGCCGCTTTCTTTCCAGTTAAAATTTCATAAGCTTCTTTGATTTCGATAAACCGCTTTTGAGAACTAGCTGAAGGGTTTTTGTCTGGGTGATAGCGCATCACCAATTTCCGATACTGTTTTCGAACATCGTGAATCGGCGCATTATCGGGCAGCCCAAGAATCTTATAATACCTGCTCTTCATAAAAAGGAGCTTCCGCTATGGTTTTTAATCGATTCACTTTCTTACTTTCTGTATAAATGAAAGCATCGAAATAGTAAATGCTTTTCGGTATTTGATACTTGCTTAAGACCTTCTCGAAAAAGGATTTTCCAATATTTAATGGTTTGGCTTCGACACATAGGACGACTTTTTCACCGAACAATTCATCTTTTATCCCATAAATAAAGAAGGGGGCAGAGATTACATGTGAAAGATATTGTTCAATTTCTTCTGGATGCAACTTGATTCCACCACTATTGATTACGAAATCTCTTCTCCCAAGCCAGCGAAAGCGTCTCGAATCAATTAAAGCGACAGCATCGTTTGTTTGCAAATTATGAATACCGATATGCGGGGCATGGATAATGAGTACACCATCCTTAGATTCAAAATGCACGTTAGGAAGAGCTTCAAAACATTGATTTTCAGAAGAAATATGGCGCATTGCTATATGAGAAATTGTTTCAGACATTCCGAAAGTATGATAAGCATCGAAAGGTTGATTTTTTATTTCACGCTCTAAATCTGAAGAAATTGGACCGCCACCAATTATTATTTTTTGTCCACTCTGAAATTTTTCTGAGTTTTCCTGAATCGTTTGTTGTACTTGCATCGGCACCATGGCGATAAAATCCAATGGATCATCTATTGAAGCAAGTGGGGTTGAAGTTGGTTCCACAACATATAGATTTAGATTACAAACCATGCTTCGTACAAGCATCATTTTGCCTGCAATCGTGTTTGGTGAGAGGCACAAAAGAGCATTTTGTCCAGATTGAAGATCGAGATATTCACAAGTTGTCAACGCTGAGGCACGTGCATACTCTTTCTTTATTTTGATCGTTTTAGGACGACCTGTTGATCCAGATGTTTTGACTGAAAAGTAAGGGGAACTCGACTCCCAGTCCTCAACGAAGGTTTCTACCGAATGTATTAGTTCTTTATTTTTCGTCTTAAAGTTAATTTTCATCCTCTTTGGAATGGAATTTGATTTAAAGGTAACAACTTTGGATTATAAGAATTCCATTTTTTTAGTTCTTGTCGTTTTGTGAGTATATCATTAACTTAACGATCTGAAACTATATAAGCGATTAAAATAACAGACATGAAAAAAATATTTGCAGTATTAGGAGTGACAGCTTTGGGACTTTTTGTGATGAGTTCGACTTGCTCAACAGAAGCATCTGAATTGAGTACGGCGAAGGAGTCGAAGGTAAAAGCACCAGCAGGCCCAGGAATATCTTTTGAGGGAATGGACTTGGAAAAAGCGAAGAAAGAAGCAAAGAAAACGGGAAAGTTAATTTTCATCGATGCTTATACAGATTGGTGTGGGCCATGTAAGCGTATGGCTGCTACATCCTTTAAAGATCAAGCAGTGGGAGATTTGTTTAACGAAAAATTCATCAATATTAAAATCGAGATGGAAAAAGATGCTGACGGTCCTGAAGTTGCAAGACTTTACCGTGTGGTAGCTTATCCGACGTTACTAATTATCGATGGAAATGGTAAATTGGTGAAGCAAACGATGGGGATGAAAACCAGTGAACAACTCATCGCTTTTGGGAATTCTGCGCTTTAAAAAAGAAAGATAAAATCCACTATATTAAATCCTCGGCACTTGCTGGGGATTTTTTCGTTCCATGAATAGCATAAAAAAAAAGTCCTAGCATCAGCCAGGACTTTCATATTGTAAGGATAATGGTTCCTTATTTCTTTTTTGCGCTCCACTCTTCGATTGACTTCTCGTTCATCTTAACGTAGTTGTCATAGTTGGCAGCTTTGGCAGCTTCTAAAGACATTTTAGCAGTCTCGATAGCACCTTGGTAATCACCCAATTCAGCTTGGATAAGCGCTTTGCGACGAAGAATCCAGAAAGGCTTTTCTTCTTGCATGTCAAGCGATTTGTTGATCCACTCCAAAGCTTGCTTCATATCTTTTTTCTCTGCGAGATAATAATCTGCAGCTCGGTAATAATCGTTTGCAGAAGGTCCAGCCATTGTTTTTTCAATTGCCGCTGTTACCTGAGCATTTGTATTTACTGAGAAAGGAACACTTGCTTTCGTTTTGTCCCATGAGAACGTTAAGTTCGCGCCAGTTGTCGTTAAGTCTTCGAAACTAATTGTAAAAGATTCAGTTACATCATTCATGTTTTTAACAGAAGCTTTTGTTTTAACGGCCACGTTTTTATCGTCCCAATTTTCTGGCGTTCCCCAGTTCTCAGTATCCGTGTAGAAATAAATTTCCCAAGAATTCTTCATTGGTTTTGTGAAAATGGCGTAGGTACCAGGGAAAAGTGTGTCTGATCCAAACATCAACATATTGTCTGTTGTGATCATTGTGTTTTTGTTCGCTCCAGTTCTCCACATTTCATCCATTGGCACCAAATCACCAAAAATTGTTCGATCTTTTTTAGATGGGCGAGAGTATTCAATCTCAATTTCAGTTAATCCAACCATTTGTTCAACAGAAGCTGCTGGACTTGGCTGAGGCGTTACAATCTGTGCTCCAGCTACAAAAGATGCTGAACAAGTCAGTGCAATAAGTATGTTTTTCATCATTCTATTTTTTATTTGATTGCCATAAAATTAAGCAATCATGATTGATTCTTCGGAAACATTTTGAAAAATCTTTACCATGGAAACTATTTATTAATTTTACGGGTAATTGAAAATGATACCATGCAAAACAGAATTCTCTTCTTACTTCTATTTTTATCGTTCAATCTTTTTGCGAATAACGGGCCAGGCGAAATTTATGTGAACCTTCAAAAATTATACTCGCACAAACGTGTACTTTACGTTGCGGCGCATCCAGATGATGAAAACACTCGTGCACTTGCCTGGTTTTCTTTGGGAGAAAAAGCAGAGACTGCCTATTTTTCATTAACGCGAGGTGATGGCGGTCAAAATTTGATTGGTGATGAATTGGGTGAAAAACTCGGTGTTTTGAGAACTCAAGAATTACTGGCCGCTCGATCTTATGACGGTGCAAAGCAATTCTTTTCGCGTGCTGTTGATTTTGGTTATTCGAAATCCGCCGACGAATCCTTAGATAAATGGGGTGAGGAAGCCTTGCTAGAGGATTTGGTGTTGATGATTCGAAAGTTTCAGCCTGACGTTATCGTAACGCGCTTCCCACCAGATGAGAGAGCAGGGCATGGACATCACACTGCTTCAGCGCTCCTCGCGATTGAAGCATTTTCGAAAGCTGCAGATCCTAATTATCTTCCAGAACAAGCGAAAGAACTTGGATCCTGGGAAACGACTTCAATCTACTGGAATACTTCTTATTGGTGGGACGACAACATTAAAGACCTTGCCGATGGTGATCCAAACTACTTAATTACAGATATTGGTGGTTACAGTCCTTTGTTGGGGATGTCATTTAACGAAATTGGAACAGTTGCTCGAAGTCAACACAAATGTCAGGGTTTCGGTGCAGTCGTTGAACGTGGATCACGTGTTGAATATTTCAAGCATTTAGAAGGCAAAAAATTAACGAGTTCCTTCTTTGAAAACAATACGAAAAGCTGGTCTCAGTTGGTTAGTCCGAAACTGGAGAAAAACTTTAAATATTTACTCGACAATTTCGATTTCAATACTACAGAAAACAATGTTCCAATTTTGATTAAAATTTTGAATGATCTCAAAACGTTGGAGCCGACTTTTGTCAATCAAGAGAAAGTGAACCGTTGCGTACAGTTGATTCAAGATTGTATGGGGTTACNCGTAGAATTGAGTGCAGAAGATTATTCCTTCGTTGCTGGAAGTCCAGTTAATTTAAAATTATCGGTATTAAATCGCTCGACATTAGATGTTTTAGTCGGAGCGATTGAACTTCCAGACGGGTCGTTTCTTGAGTTTGATACTAGTTTAATTGATAATGAATGGTATGAGAATGAGTTCCGTTTTAAAAATGACTTGCCCATTTCAACGCCGTATTGGTTACGAAGTCCTTTTGGAGATGTTTTCCAAATCAAGGAGCAAAGCAATCGTTTAAAAGCTGAAAACGATGCAACAATTAGGCTAGAATTGCAAGTTGTAATTGATGGAAAAGAGGTGCGGATTCCAGTCGCCGCTACATACAAATGGCGAGATCCAGCCTACGGGGAGCGCGAAAGGGAAATAATAGCAGTACCGCGTTTNTCTGCAAACTTCGAACAGGATATCGTGCTTCTTAAATCTGGTTCTGAAAAGATTTTGCGGATCAGAGTTCACAGTTTTCAAGACAGTTTGGTGGATACCTTGAAATGGGAGTCGAATGGAGAGTGGTATTTTAAGCAAAAGGAAATTCCAATTTACATTGAAAAAAAACACGGAGAGCTTTGGTTTGACCTTGTCGTTTCTTCATCCGATGAAAATGAAGGCAATGATGCGATTCGTCTGTTGGATTCGAAAGGAAATCAGCTGTATCAATATCAAGAAATCGTTTACGATCATATTCCAAATCAAGTTATTTTCTCAGAAAGTAGTATTTCCTGTAAATTNNTAAATGCCGAGATCGTAAAAGGAAAAATTGCCTATATCACGGGAGTAAAAGATGCTGTTCCTGCGGGGATTCAAGAGTTAGGCTTCGATTTNGACGTGTTTGAAGTTGCGGATCTTTCCAATCTTGACCTTTCTGGTTATCAATCGATCGTATTGGGAATCCGCGTTTACAATGTGTACCCGGAACTCGCTAATTACAATGCCAAGTTGTATGAATACGTAGAGAATGGTGGGAATTTGATCATGCAATACAATACAGCTTCAAGATCCATATCGGATCAGGAGTTTGGACCTAAGCCATTTCAGCTTTCACGCAATCGTGTCACACAAGAAGAAGCGGAAGCCAAAATCTTAGTACCAGATCACCCTGTTTTTAATTCTCCAAATAAAATCACTCCAGAAGATTTTGATGGCTGGGTTCAGGAACGTGGTTTGTATTTTGCAGGGGAATGGGATTCGAGTTACACACCGCTGATTTCGTGGTCAGATGACGGTGAAGAACCTGTGGAAGGTGGACTTATTGTGCTCAAGCATGGTGAAGGACAGTTTATTTACACTGGAATTTCGTTTTTCCGTGAATTACCAAAAGGAGTCGTAGGTGCATATCGCTTGTTTGCAAATCTTTTAAGTTATTAGTGATGGGGAAAGGATCGATGAAAGAGTATAACGACCCAAATGACACCACCAACTGGAAAGCTTGGTATGTTGCTTTAGCTCTTGTGTTGGCAGCTCAAATTGTAGTATTTTTAATTTTAACTAAGTCCTACGAATAATGGGTTGGCTAGATTGGGTAGTATTGTTGGTGACGCTTTTTGCAATTGTAGCGTATGGAACTTGGAAAACGCGCAAAAACAACAATCTCGAAGGGTATCTGAAAGGTAATAATTCGGAAAACTGGGCAACAATTGGCTTGTCAATTATGGCGACCCAAGCCAGCGCGATCACTTTTCTTTCAACGCCAGGACAGGCGTATGAAGGCGGAATGAGCTTTGTCCAATTCTATTTTGGATTGCCTATTGCCATGATTCTAATATCCGTCTTTTTTCTCCCGATTTACTACAAACTTAAAGTNTATACAGCATACGAATACCTTGAAGGGCGATTTGATGTCCGCGTTCGGTCCTATACTGCGTTGCTATTTCTAATTTCGCGTGGATTGGCTGCGGGAATTACGATTTATGCTCCTTCCATTATTTTATCGACTTTGTTGGGTTGGAACTTGCAATTAACTTGCCTGATGATTGGCGTTCTTGTGATTGTTTATACGGTTTCTGGAGGAAGTAGAGCAGTTTCACTGACTCAGAAATGGCAAATGGCGATCATTATGGGTGGGATGTTTCTCGCATTCTATTACGTGATTCAAAGTATTCCAGATTCGGTGAATTTTTCCGAAGGCGTTGATATTGCTGGAAGTTTAGGGAAGATGAATATTATCGACTTAGATACCGACCTCTCGAACCGCTACACGTTATTATCAGGGCTGACGGGGGGACTCTTCCTGTTCATGTCCTATTTCGGAACGGATCAGTCTCAGGTACAGCGATATCTGGGGGGTAAATCATTACGTGAATCTCGACTTGGACTGATGTTCAACGGTTTGGTTAAGATTCCAATGCAATTTTTCATTTTGTTTATCGGAGTGATGGTTTTTGTCTCGTTTCAATTCAATAAGCCTCCAATAGTGTTTAACAAGCATACAGTGAAGATGTCTGCTCAGGAAAAGCAAGAATTGAAAGGAATCGAGAATGCCTATGATGCAAACTTCGAAGAGAAGAAGTCAGAAATCATGAACCTACCTGACAATGCACAAAAGTCTGATTACAAAAAAATTCAATTGCTACAGGAGAGACAAGACGAAATCAGAGCGGATTATAAAGCCAAACTTTATCAAATCGACCCTAATTATGAATCGAAAGATAGCGATTATATTTTCTTAACGTTTGTCCTAGACTTTCTTCCTACNGGATTNATTGGATTGCTTCTGGCTGTGATATTTTCAGCTGCCATGTCTTCTACGGCAGGAGAACTAAATGCGCTNGCATCAACAACAACGATGGATTTTTATAAGAAATTTATTTCCACGAGTGATGACGAACGCAAGGATCTGAGAGCAGGGAAGTGGTTAACTGTCATGTGGGGAGTTTTTGCCATTGGGATTGCCCTTGTAGCTGGGCTTTTCGAGAATTTAATTCAGTTGGTGAATTTACTTGGATCTCTGTTTTATGGAACCATTTTGGGGATCTTTTTAGTGGCATTTTTCTTCAAGAAAATTAAGGCAAATGCTGCATTTATTGCAGGTTTAATTGCCCAGGCCACAGTCCTAATAATTCACTACATCAACGTGACGAGCAACGAGGGGAAACTGGGTTATCTCATGTACAACGTGATTGGAAGTGCCGTGGTTATTCTGATTGCTTTCATTATTCAATATACCACCGATCCACCTAAAAGTGAAAAGGAAATAGAAATATTGGATAAACTATGATTATTCTGGATGATCAATCAGGCAAAATAGAATTATTGAAAAACTTTGATCCTACCGATTCATGGAAGGATTTTTTGACAGGCGCCCATTTAGATCAAAAGCCGATTCGAATTTTCGGTAAAGAGATTCTACAACCAAGGCTCACGGGTTTTTTCGGTGAACAGGGTGTTGCATACCAATACAGCAATCAAACGATGGTGGCTGAACCTTGGGTCGGCTGGTTGAAGAACATAAGTGAAAAATGCTCAAAGCTCTCGGGGACAGAATTCAACTCTGTTTTAGTCAATTATTATCGTGACGGACAAGACAGTATGGGGCTTCACGCAGACGACGAAAAAGAGTTAGGGACGAATCCTTCCATTGCTAGTTTAAGCTATGGTGCTACTAGAAAAATTGTATTCAAACACAATAAGAATGGCACAAAGCTTGAAATTATCTTGGAGCATGGTGATTTACTGTTAATGCAAGGGACGTTGCAGCATCATTGGAAACATCAGCTGCCAAAAACAAAAAGAACGCAGGAAGGTAGATTGAACCTGACGTTTCGTAAAATTCTGATGGTTTAATACTCTTTTCACGATAATTCTCATCTAAAACTCGGACATTTTGTTATATTATATAGTGTCTAAAGCAGGCTCCTCTTGCTAATTGAAGCTTAGTCTGAAGTTTTTGATCCATTCAAAAAGTCAGTAACTATAGATTAAATTGAAGCGAGAAGGGAAGAGTAATAACAAAAATCAAATAAAAAGTATGGGTGAAGTTTTCAATGACTTAATTAGTAAAATTGAAGGATGGTTCAAGGGATTTGTATTAATGTTGCCGAATTTGGTGATTGCCATATTGGTGTTTCTGGGGTTCTTTTTCCTCGCCAAATATCTCAAGAAAACAATCGTTAAAATCATTTCTAATTTTTCTGATAACAGAGCCGTGATTCGATTGGTAGCAAACCTTCTTACAGTCACGATAGTCATATTAGGTTTATTTATTGCGCTTGGAATTCTTGACTTAAATAAAACGGTTACTTCATTATTGGCCGGTGCCGGAGTCGTAGGTTTGGCGATTGGTCTAGCATTTCAGGATCCAATTCTCAACGTAATCTCTGGTGTGTTGCTATCAGTGCAGCAGGTTTCCTTTAAATTGGGCGATTTGGTGAAAACGAACGACTATTACGGTCATGTGAAGCAAATCACATTGAGAACAACAATAATTAAAACACTTACGGGTGAGGATGTTATTGTTCCAAATAAAATGGTGGTTCAAAATCCTATAGTTAATTACAATTACTCAGCAGATCGAAGAGTCGATATCGCATGTGGTGTCGCTTATAACTCAAACTTGGAGGAAGTAGAAAAAATTGCCACTGAAGCAATCGAGAAAAATATTGAGAAAAATCAAGGAACGAAAGTCGAGTTTATGTATACTAGATTTGGGGCTAGTTCAATCGATTTTACCTTAAGGTACTGGATAGAGGAAACAGGGGAGAAGAACTTTCTGGTATCTCGAGGAAATGCAATTAAAGCGATAAAAAAAGCATTTGATGCGAATGGAATCAATATTCCTTTTCCTATCAGAACTTTGGAATTCAGTCAACAAAAAGTAGTTGATGGTATTTCTGGTGGACCGAAGGCGTCCTAAGGAATAATGACATTGAAAGTGCGGTGATGGAGATTGAGGTGTTTTTGTATTTGGCTTTAGAGATATAAATTGCTTAAAA
>JGI26081J50195_1000613_pt1 | contig 15201 bp, 11 predicted proteins | sample SaaInl74LU_5_DNA_FD_50195 | JGI IMG/M metagenome (IMG submission 50195) | reverse complement strand
GGTGCATTTGTACCTTCTTCAAGAACGAGAATATCCAAATTAAAAGGCGGAATTGGCGTTAAAGCAACGTCTTGTATTGTGAGTTGACCATTAACCAGAATNGTTGAAATCGTTTGTGGATAGTAACCGATTTTACTGTAGGTAACATCATAGGTTCCNCCAGCTGCCATTCCTGTAGCATAAAAACCTGTTAGGTTTGTCAATTCAGGTTGATTGGAACCATTAATCTCTACCAAAACATCTTGAATCGGCTGTGAAGTTTGTGCATTGGTAACAACCCCCTCGAGATATGCGGCTTGCACGTAATTTGGGCTAAGAACGAATAAACCATATTCTCTATCCGAAGCCACCATTAACCCAGAAGGAAAGAATGGATAAACTCCCCAACAGCCATCATAGCCCGTTGTTTGGAGCGGGTAGGTATCGTAATTCGCGACTTCAATAAGGTTGTAAGGATACGTAGCATCGTGCACTGTAACTCCATCCGAATAATAACTAGTAACTAGAAAATTGTCCTTTACATGGGTGTTGTGCGGAATAACTCCTGCTCCTGGAGAACTCTGAATTCGATCCAACTCAACAATATTGGCAGGGTCTGAAATATCATAGGCACCGATGTAACCACCCGATACCTCATCTGTGGTAAACGCATAATTACCTCCCATTGTCCAAACATTGTGTGAGAAAGTTGAGGGAGTGTCGTGTGTACCTAACAAAACTGGATTCGCAGGATCGATTGCATCTACAACGCTAAAAAATCCATCAGAAATATGTCCCAAATACATGGTATCATTCTCGGCATAGCCGTCATGAACATACCAATTATCGAAAACACCTACTTCCACTGGGTTCATTGGATCAATAGAAACGTCCAGGATAATAACACCTCCGTTACCTCTGTTTGCTCCAAAAATGTAGACTGGACCGTTTTCATCTGCATATAAATTGTGTGCTGATTGCCATTCATTTCCAATTGGACCTGTGTAATAACTTGTCGTTAATGCCGATGAAGAAGGCAATGGAGACAAGTCAATGATCAAAAGTCCATTCTGTGCTTCAGTTGTTACGTAAGCGTAATCTCCGACCGTTTTAATGTCTCTCCAGATGGACTCCAATCCTGGCTCAAAAAATACCTCTACAGGATTCGCTGGATCAGAAATATCCACGACACTTGTTCCTTTTGTTCCACCTACAAGAGCATATTCGTTTCCAAATTCATCAGTGTAGCCCCAAATATCATTGAGTCCTTGAAAATGAGCACTATTTAAATCTAAAGTCCCCACCTCTGTGAGATTCAATTGTGCGATGCTTGAAATAGACAAAAGACAAAAGCAGGCAATTTGGAATATGTTTTTCATAAATGATAGTTCTGAAAGGTAAAGATACGAATACCGAATCCGATTATAAAAAGAAAACTGCGGCGAGAATAAAAATCAAAATGATTACTAAATACTGCCAAACATCAACAAAATATGGTGAGTACTTACGAAAAGCTTCTTTCAACTTCATGGAAACAAATGTAAAACAATCCTATTAACTGTAGGAATTATTTATTCTGCTGTTGAACTAAAATTGGATTAGCTCTAAAAAACGCTGAACCACATGGTACAACTACAATCGATCTGCTTGGAATTGGGTTAAAAAATTACTATTTTCGCACTCGCTAAAAATCCAGATTATGGCAAAAGAATCCGTTACTGAAACAGCAACCAATGTTGATTTTGAAGCATTTAAGACACAAGTTTTAAATGATTTTCGATTGGCTAGTCTTTCACGAGAAGCATCTCTTCTTGGGCGTCGTGAAGTTTTGACTGGTAAGGCGAAATTCGGAATTTTCGGAGATGGAAAGGAATTGGCACAAATTGCGTTGGCAAAACAATTTCAAAATGGAGATTTCCGATCGGGGTATTATCGCGATCAAACTATCATGCTTGCCATTGATCAATTGGATATTCAACAATACTTTGCCGGATTATATGCGCATACTGATGTTACTGTTGAACCGCAGTCTGCAGGTCGCCAAATGGGGGGACACTACTCTACTCGAAACCTTGATGAAAAAGGTGAGTGGAAAAATTTAATGGAGCAAAAGAATAGTTCTGCAGATATTTCACCTACGGCTGGACAAATGCCTCGTTTACTTGGACTTGCTTATGCATCCAAAGTATACAGAGAGCATCCAGAGTTAAAGGAATTGGAGGAATTCAAGAAATTCACGAATGGTGGAAATGAAGTTGCTTTCGGGACAATTGGTGATGCTTCTACTTCAGAAGGACCTTTTTGGGAAACAATAAATGCAGCTGGTGTTTTACAAGTACCAATGGTNATGTCCGTTTGGGATGATGGTTACGGGATTTCTGTATCAAGAGAACATCAAACCACAAAAGATAGTATTTCAGAGGCTCTAGCAGGAATGCAGCGTACGAAAGATAAGCCTGGTTATGAAATTTTTGTCACGAAAGGTTGGGATTACGCACACCTCTGCGAAACCTACGAGAAAGCGGTTAAGCTTGCTCGTGAAGAGCACATTCCTGTTTTAGTTCACGTAAAAGAAGTGAATCAACCACAAGGACATTCGACAAGTGGTTCACACGAAAGATACAAATCGGAAGAGCGCCTGAAGTGGGAAGTTGAATTTGACTGCGTCAATAAGTTTAAGGAATGGATTTTAAACTTCGATGCGGACGGGATGACAATTGCTACGGAAGAAGAGTTAGAGACCATTCATAAAGAAACAAAGAAAGAAGTTCGTGATGCTAAAAATGCAGCATGGAAAGCTTTCACTGAAATATTAAAAAAAGACGCAGGCGAAGCTATCGCATTGATTAAAGCCTCAGCGCAAGATAGTAGCAACAAGGTTTTCATTGAAAAAATTGCAGAAGATCTGGGAAAAGCCATGGATCCGATTCGTAAGGATATCCTTGGGGCTGCCAGAAAAGCATTACGTCAAATGAGAGGTGAAACTTCAACGGCTAAAACGAATTTATCCAACTGGATTCAAAATCAGATTGCGTTGAACTATGACCGTTATAGCAGTCACTTGTATTCAGAGTCTGATCGATCTGCCTTAAATGTTGATCCTGTCCCTCCAACGTATGATGGTTCAGGGACGATGGAAGACGGTCGAATCATCTTAAGAGATAATTACGATAAAATACTTGCAAAATATCCTGAAGCTTTGGTTTATGGAGAAGACGCTGGTAAAATCGGCGGGGTGAATCAGACGCTAGAGGGCATGCAAGAGAAATTCGGGCAATTACGAGTTTCAGATACAGGAATTCGCGAGTGTACGATTATCGGTCAGGGAATTGGAATGGCCATGAGAGGTTTACGTCCAATCGCTGAAATTCAATACCTTGATTACTTACTCTATGCCATCCAAGTACTTTCTGATGATCTCGCAACAGTACAATACAGAACAAAAGGTGGACAAAAAGCCCCTTTAATCGTAAGTACTCGTGGACATCGTTTGGAAGGAATTTGGCACAGTGGTTCTCCTATGGGAATGATTATTAATTCTCTTCGTGGGATGCACGTTTGCGTTCCGAGAAACATGACGAAAGCCGCTGGTTTCTATAATACGCTAATGGCTGCAGATGAACCTGCTCTCGTTATTGAGCCTTTGAACGGATATCGTACTAAAGAGCCAATGCCTACGAATATTGGTGAGTTCCGTGAACCTCTTGGAATTCCTGAAGTTGTTACCGAAGGAACAGACATCACTATGGTTTCATACGGATCGACGTTTAACCTTTGTGAGGTTGCGGTAAAACAATTGAATGAGCTAGGAATTTCAGTTGAGCTCATTGATGTTCAGACGCTACTTCCTTTCGATATTCATCATTCAATCTTAGATTCTTTAGAGAAAACAAATCGCCTTGTTATCGTTGATGAAGACGTGAGCTCGGGTGCAGTTGCTTTCATGCTGGACAAAATTTTAGTGGAGCAAAAAGGATATTATTTCTTGGACTCTGCGCCTGAAACTTTGACATCTAAAGATCATCGTCCAGCTTATGGATCTGATGGTGATTACTTTTCAAAACCAAGTATTGAGGACATCGTTGAAAAGACCTATGCCATCATGAACGAAGTGGACCCAGAATCGTATCCTGCACTTTATTAGTCGTTTATATAGCTGATTCTTTTTTTCTTGAAAATTCGAGAATTCCGTGTAATCTGAAGGTTAACTTTACGTCTAATTTATAAATAAAAAGAAGTATGAACTGGAGCGAATACATGAACACTTTTGATGTAGTCATCACAGGTGAAAATAGAGATGCACCTTACGATAAAGACGCTTATGTCAACTACGTTAAGATGAACAAGCGTAGAAACGATCGCTGGCTAAAAACACAACCCATTTCTGAGTCCACAATAAAGGCGATTAAGTCCATTGATAAGGCACAAAAATGGATATTAATCAGCGAACCTTGGTGCGGAGATGCGGCACATTCAACGCCGATTATTCAGTTAATGTCAGAACTCAACGAAAATATCGATTTAGAAATTGTGTTACGAGATAGTTCGGAACTTATTGAATCCTATTTAACGAATGGTGGTAAGTCTATTCCTATTCTCATTTCAAGGGACGAAAATGGAGAAGACTTGTTCGTTTGGGGACCAAGACCAAGAGAAATTCAGTCATTTGTGGAGCAGTTTAAAGAAAATCCTGTTCCATTTGAAGAGAAGAATGCAGTTGTACAATCATGGTATAACGAGGATAAAGGTCAGAAAACGCAAGAGGAAATTGTTTACCTGGTAAATAATTTGCTTTAAAAAAATCCAGAANGCTTTGGGCGACGTATATAAGTCAAACAAAGCAACNTGAAAAACACATATCTATTAATTCTAGCACTACTTCTGACACAAACAGCCTTTTCGGCTACCTATACGACATTGACTTCTNGCAATTGGAACAACACTACCTCAGTCTGGAGTCTTGATGGGGTAAATCCTTGCGGCTGTGCTCCAGGGAACAATGTTTCGAATGAGACCATCATTGTAAATCACAATATTTCAAATAGTCAAACCTTAACAATTAACAGTGGCTCTTCGATAACAATTAACGGATCCTACAGTTCTAATGGTGACCTAGTCTTCAATAACTCGACAGGGATCCTTAACGGTGACGTCGATGTAAACAAACTAACCGTAAACAGTGGAGCAACCGTTGATTTTAATTCAGCCGTTCTTACTGTGAATTCTCGAGTTGAAGTATATGGTACTGTAAACATTGACGGAGGTTACTTTTTAATTGCTGGAGGGAATCTAAATATCTATCAAGGAGCACAACTTAACCTTACGAACAATGGAAAAGTCGACGTCCAAAACGGTAATATTTCCAATGCAGGTGTATTCGATATTTGCAACACGTGTTGTTTCACTTCCAACGGAAACTGGACGAACGAATCTACTGGACAAGTTCANNGAGGCGGTGCTGCTACTTCAGTAAGTGGAAACATGCGTAATTTTGGGATTTGGTCTCCTTCTGTTTCTTATTGTAGCTCAGGAAATACTGTTGGAATGCCACTTTTTGAAAACTGTGCATTCGTTGACGTTATTTGTAATATTTTACTGTTACCAGTTGAGTTTGCTTACATTTCAAGAGAGACTGATGAAAATGGAATTCCTGAGGTTACTTGGGGAACGAGTTCAGAAAAAAACAACGAATATTTTGCTTTGATGCGTTTGGACGGAAGTGAATGGACTGAAGTTAATCGCGTTCAAGGGGGCAGGTAATTCTGAAAACTTGATTGAATATTCTTTGAAAGATAGAACTGCGGAATCTGGCGTAAATTACTATCGTGTAAAGCAAGTTGACTTCGACGGTAACGCAACGAACTCAAATTACGTTTCTGTTGAATCGAATCGCGTAGGTGCTACTATTTTCCCAAATCCAGTATCTCGTAATGAGACGATTCGAATTTTCAATGTGAATTTAGATGATCAAATTTCATTAGTAAGCAGCACAGGAACGTTGGTTTACACTGTTGTTGCCGATCAAAATTCAATGTTAATCAATACGGCTGAGTTTGATTTGAAACAAGGGATGTACTTCATTACCATTCAAAACGAGGCAGAATTGAGTACGAATAAAATTATCATTCAATAATCTTCCGAAGATCGTTGAAATGAAAATCGAAAGTTAAATCAATATATTCTTTCGTATAATTTCCACTTTCATCGCGTACAGTAAAGGAAGATAATTTAAGAGACATTTTAGTCCGACAAAAAGCGAGAATGTTCCGTTTCGATGGAGCATTCTTTTTTCCGTGAATCTCAACCTCTTCAATACAATGGAGCTCGTTGGCGTTCGCTTTTTCAATCCAATCCCCCTTAATTTCCGATGGAATAATCACCCACAAAAGAGATTGCTCATGCATAAAATCCAAGCATTTATTCAGCATTAATTCAACGGGGAGCGAGGACTCATGGCGCGCTCTACTTTTTCGAGCATCCTGATTCTCCAAACGCGTCTGATAATAAGGTGGATTTGAAATCAGCACATCAAACTTTTCACTTGCCTTGAAAGAAATAAAATTATTTTGATCCACGCGCAATCGATTTGCCCAAGGTGCTTGCTTAAAATTTGTAAGGCACTCCTTCGCCGCAATTTCATCAAGTTCAACGGCATGAATAGTCGCACTCGGGTACTTTTGAGCCATCATGAGAGAAAGCACACCAGTTCCAGCGCCAATATCGAGAATATTTTTGGGTGAATTGTAATTTGCAATTGTTCCGAGAAGCATGGCATCCGTGCCAACTTTCATTGCATTTTCCGCCTGAAGAATTGAAAATTGCTTGAAACGAAATAAGGACATTATCCTTCCAGATATAATTCGATTAATCCCTCTGGAGTGGTGACATGAAGTTCTTTTTTCTCACGGTCAACGAGCTGGATAGTTCCATCAAGTAATGGGACAAGTACTTCTTTCTCGCCATTCATGACTTGCAAAAGCGGATTGACTTTAAAATCTACCACTTGTTCCAGTTTACCGACAGTTCCATACCTTTTGTCGATAACGGTAAATCCAACTACTTCGTGATCATAGAAAGTGTTTCCTTCCAATTCTGGTAGAATTTGGTCTGGAAGGTAAATATTTTTCCGTAGTATTTTCCGAGCGAGGGACTCCTCGTCAACGCCTTCAAATTTTACTGCCGCGAAACCTTTGTTTTTTAGTTTGATGGACTCCACAAAAAAAGGAGTCAGATGATCGTTAAGATCGATAAAAACAGCATCAAGTGTGCGATAATCTTCTGGATTGGTAACGTCCAAAAACAGCGAAACTTCACCTTTAAATCCGTGAAGTTTCGCTACATATCCTAAATGAAAGCAATCTGCTTTATTCATTCAATGAAAATTTATTCAGCATCTTTAGCTTTCTCCTCTTCTGCTGGAGCCTCTTCTGCTGCTGGAGCTTCCTCTGCCGCTGGAACTTCTGCTGCTACCGCTGCTTCTACCGCTGGAGTCTCTTCAGCTGCTGCTACCGCTGGAGTCTCTTCAGCTGCTGCTGCTGCTGGAGTCTCTTCAGCTGCTGCTGGAGCTTCTTCAGCTGCTTCTGCTGCTGGAGTCTCTTCAGCTGCTTCTGCTGCTGGAGCTTCTTCAGCTACTTCTGGTTCTGGAGTGTTTTTAGCTTCGATCTCTGCCGCTCTCGCTGCGCTAACTTCTGCTTCTGCTTTCAACTTGTCTGCTTTCGCTTTTGCCGCAGCTTGAGAAAGGCCGTCTTTTTTAGACGCTACTTTTCCTTCTTTTTCTGCCAACCATGCGTTGAATCTTTCTTCTACTTGTTCTTCAGTTAACGCACCTTTTGCGACTCCTTTGATCAAGTGATTTTTGTACAATACTCCTTTGTAAGAAAGGATTGCACGAGCAGTATCCGACATCTCAGCTCCAGTCTGTACCCAGTAAAGTGTACGATCGAAGTCGATGTTGATTGTTGCTGGATTTGTGTTTGGATTGTACGTTCCTAATTTCTCAATGAAACGACCGTCTCTTTTCGCTCTGCTGTCCGCTGATACGATGTGGTAAAATGCATTTCCTTTTTTACCGTGTCTTTGCAATCTAATTCGAGTTGCCATATTTTTTTATTGTTTTGGGTACGAAACCCCTATTAATAATAATCCACCTTCGCGAGGCGGGAGCGCAAAGATAGTAATTTCTTATTTACACGCACACTTATCTTAAAAAGATTAAATCATTGACAATCCTCCTCTTACAGCAAAATTCAAACGCACTCAAAAAGTTGAACGGTGAAAAACCAAAACGCAGCGTTAGGAAACTTTGATGGACCGCCCTTATATCAAGCCATTATATTCAATTCAAAATATACAGTTATGAGCGAAGTGATCAAAATTATTTACNANAAATGCTATCAACGAAATGATGCCAGTCAAGCAGAAAGATTTCTGGGTGTTTTTGTTCTTTGTGTCCTGATGACAGTCCCTTTAGTTATTCTTGCAGTGCTTAGCTAGTATAGGTTTTGTGGGAATGGGAAGCTTTGTTTGAATTTGTCTTCCTATCTTCATGCCACGAAACTGAACATTATGCGAATTCTTCTCTTTATCTCCATTCTATTCTCTGTCTTTTGCGTTGTTGGTCAAGATTACCCCAACCAATCTGAGCTAAAACTTCGTGAAATAATGAAGGGGCCAGATTTCATTGGTCATTTACCTGAAAATGTGCACTGGAGCGTTGATGGAAATTTTGTCCTTTACGATTGGAATCCAAATGGTGAACCAGGAAATAGCACTTTTAGCTATGATGTCAACCGCAAAGTAAGTTATCAAATCACACCAGATTTTTACAGAACGAATGCGGACTACTGGGGAGAGTCCTTTTCAGCAGATTATTATTTCGTGGAAGATGGAGCATTGTTCCAATACAACTCCAAATTAAAAAAATCCAATCTTATTTACCGCAGCTCCGAACGTGTTCGAAATATTCAACAATGGTCGGCTTCAGACTTTGTTTACTTTGAAGAAGGTGAAGAACTTCGCGCATTGTGTAAGAAAGATCAATGCATTCAAACGATTTTTGTTTTCAAAGAAGGAAATAAGCCAAAGGAAACAAAACAGGAAGATCATTTCACAAGGGAGGAAGCGCAACTCTTTCAATTTATTCAAGAACAAAACGAAACTTTTGAATGGAGAAAAGACAACCGTGAGTCTTGGCATCATTCGATTCCATCCTTTTATTACGGACAAGAATTAGTAGACGATGTACAAATCTCTCCGGATGGGCGCTTTTTAACCTTCAAGCTGTACACTGCTCCTGCAACGGAAAATACTGGCGTTCAGCATCACCTTTCGAAAGATGGACATTCGTATATACAAAATGCACGATCAAAAGTACACGATGAAGATCCTAACAATCGCTTGGCCGTCTATGATTTCGAAAGAGATTCAGTTTATTTTGTCGACTTTTCAACGCTGACAGATATTCGAAAAAAACCGGAATACTTAAAGGAGTATGGAGATACTGATCCACTCTATTCGGAAGATAGAAACATTGTGATGCACCGTGTTATTTATTCAGAAAACTCCATGAAAAACGTGTTAGATGTTCGTTCCTATGACAACAAAGATCGTTGGATTGTATCTATTGATTTGACTTCTGGCAAAATCCAAGAATTGGAACACCAACATGATGAAGCTTGGATAGGAGGACCTGGGATCTCCTCTTGGAATATGGCTTCGGGAACTTTGGATTGGCTTCCAGATGGCAAAAACTTCTACTTCCAATCGGAAGAGTCGGGATTTTCGCATTTGTACCTTAAAAATATTGATAACGGTATGAAAAAGCAATTGACATCTGGCAATTGGGAAGTGCAAAATGTCGCATTGAGTCAAACAGGGAAAACTTTTTATATCACAGCTAACAAAAATCACCCTGGAAATCAGGAGTTCTATCACCTTTCAATCAGCGATCAATCCCTTTCTCCGATACTAACAAAGCAAGGTGCCCATGAAGTGAATATTTCGCCTGACGAAAAATGGCTGGCTGTTCGCTATTCTAACTCGAATACCCCATGGGAAGTTTATCTCGCTCCAAATAAACCAAACGCAGAGATGGTACAAATCACGAAATCAACGAAGGAGGAGTTCAATTCGTATGAATGGTACATGCCCGAAGTGATTACCTTTTCAGCTTCAGATGGCATTGGTGTTAACGCTCGACTCTATCAACCTGAGGACGCCCAGAAAAACAATGCAGCTGTTATTTTCGTTCATGGGGCTGGTTATCTTCAAAACGCGCATCATTGGTGGAGTTCTTATTTCAGAGAATACATGTTTCACAATTTACTGCGCGACAATGGTTTCACTGTCTTAGACATCGATTTCCGAGCGAGTGCAGGCTATGGACGTGACTTCAGAACAGCAATTTATCGCGATATGGGTGGAAAAGACCTTTCGGATCAACTAGATGGGAGGCAAATGCTAATAGACTCCTTGGGAATCAATCCTGAGAGCATTGGAATTTACGGCGGATCGTATGGTGGATTTATCACGCTATCAGCTTTATTGAGAGAACCAGGGAAATTTCAGGCTGGAGCAGCAATTCGCTCTGTTACCGATTGGTATCATTACAATCACGAGTACACCAGTAACATTTTAAATTATCCATCGACTGACTCTCTCGCCTATGAAAGAAGTTCGCCAATTTATTATGCCGATAATTTAGAAGATCGTCTGTTAATGCTACACGGGATGGTTGACGATAATGTCCAATTCCAAGATGTTGTGCGACTTTCACAACGATTTATCGAACTAGAAAAAACGAATTGGGAACTTGCCGTTTTCCCAGTCGAAGCGCACGGTTTTACAAAATGGTACTCATGGAATGACGAATACCGTCGTATCTACGAGATGTTTATGGACGAATTAATTATCACAAGGTAAATTGAGAATGGAATTAAAAGAATTGATTTCTAAGGAGGAAATGTTACAAAACTTCGACTTGATTCGAGAAATGTACCCCTCGATTACATTGGAAGAATACAGCAATGAACTGGATATTATGTTGCCGCATAATTATGGGCAGGTCGCGATTTACGATGGTGCCACTTGCGCAGGATTGACTGGTTTTTGGGTAGGTTCTAAGCTATGGTGCGGGAAATATATGGAGCTAGATAATGTTGTCGTTTCTAGCCAATACCGAAGTCAGGGCATAGGTGATCGCTTGTTCAAGCACATGGAACAGAAAGCGAAAGATCTGGGCTGCACTATGCTCGCTTTGGATTCATACACGGATAATTTCAAAGCGCATAAATTCTTTTACGAACAAAATTTCGTTCCGAGAGGATTCCACTTCATTAATATATTAGACAAAAGCAAAGTCCGCTAGAATACTCCTCTAACGGACAGCAAAGAGATAAAACAAGTTCTGATCGGAATTACTGAACAGCCTTAAGTTTCGATTTCAATACTTTAAGCTCTTCGCGTTCTTCGCTTACTTTTTTTTCGATGGTTTCTAGTTCAAGTGATTCTTCTTTCACTGTCACTTTTCGGGAGTCTATTTCATTTTCGAGACTTTTGATTTCTTCTTCGTTTTTTTGAATCGAATTCTTTAAGTCCGATTGTTGACCGACCAAATTATCTAAATCTTTCTCTAAAACCTCAATTCGATCCGCGTACATTTGAGTAATATATTCATCAAGAAAGTCACTCATGATATGTTTCAATTTGCTAAATTCATTTGGATACTCCGTTTCATTGATATAGATGTCATATNCATGCGCAGCAAAAACGGACATTCGTGTTCCGTCTTGCTCTGAAACAATCTTCGTGTAAAAATCCATAGCGTCAGAAGAAATACTGGGAACAACAACCTCTTCCGCCGTTAGAATATCTTTATTCGAAAANAAGCCAATACCACTCAACTTAAAATCATAATGTTCTTTCAAAAAATCACGCCATGCTTTCTTTAAGGCTTTANGCTCTGCATCAACGACTACGTCAAGACTTGCTCGCGATTTGCCATCGAACTGAACATAAGCCTTTGCTGGAGTAATATTCTGACCAAATGAAATAAAGATTGAAAAAATAAAAAGAAGTGTTAATTGAAATTTTNGAGTAATTGTATTCATGAAATTTTTAATGTTTTTACGTTTGATTTATTAAGAATATAACATTTTTATCTTAGAATTCCAAGTTTATTCACAATAAACTTTAGGTGACATCCCTATCAATTTGATTTTGACAGCCTTTCCAAACCTTCTTCTTGAACGGCCTTATGCTAGCCTTGCTTTTTATCGCCTCATCTTGAAATTCTAACCGGAAAGCTTAAACAAACAGAATGGTTGGCCTATATNTTTTCAATTGCGGAAATCACTGCGTTAACGACATCTGCCATTCGATTGAAGTCAAGTGTTTCCATGGTGTCTGTCTTTTTATGGTAATTGCTATTTCTATAGAACGAAGTGTCCGTAATCATCAATGCATCAAATCCATTCGACCAATAACTGCGATGATCACTAAAGTCGATACCAGTTAATTTTCTGGGGCCTGTAAATTTCTTCGTCTTAATATACTTCGATTTTCGGAATGCTTTGGTAAATCGCCTTGTAAACTTTCCTTTCTCAAACTTTNTAACCAAGGTGATGTAATCTCCCTTTCCACCATAAATCATCTTTAGAATTCCCAAAGGATACGATTGAGATTTTTTCGCATCACTATAATAGCCGATCATTTCCAAGCTAACCATTCCAAACACTTCCGTTCCTCTACTTTTTAACCAATTTGCATGTTGCAAACTCCCCATATATTCAGTATTGTACAAGGGTGGTTCCTCCAAGGTGTAGGCAACAAATTCGAGGCAATATTCTCCCGCATAATCTTTAAGTTGATCGAGTGCTAATATAATTCCAACAACTCCAGAACCGTTATCATCAGCCCCATCTTGCTCCCCACAAACATCGTAATGCGCACCGATTACAATTCTCGGTTTTGTGGTATCCCCTACTAAAGCAATAATATTACTGTAACGAAACCCGCCAATTTGATACGTTTGTTTATAGGTTACTGGACTTCTTTCTTTGAATTCCGCTTCGATAAAACAACCCACACGATCTAGAACCGCGGTATCGGAATAAACTCTGTGCCCCATTCCAACGATTGTATCCAGAAGATTATATAGTTGTGCACTGTCCGCTTGCGAGAAGCTAGAAAATCCATTGAACATCAAAATAAAGGCTAGTATCTTCGTATGCATGCGTTTCGTTTAGTCAATTTATTTTAGTGGTATCAATTGCGCCCAGAGAATCACTGATTTTTTTTGAAGGCAACGGGGGCGAAACCCACTTTCGGTGTGCTCCAGACTCATTCAGAAGAATGTCAAAATTTTTCTCACAAGTAATTCGAACAAACGCGTTAAAATGCCACCACTCACTTGGAATATTGTAGAAGCTTTGCGATTTCATCACTTTTCGAAGCAGTTTTCGATTTTCCCATTGCGCTTTTGTCAATTCTCCAGACTTCAGAAAACGTGCTTCTAAGGATGGAAAGGCTATTTCACGAAAATCATCATAACCAGCCCCCATGTCCAATTCATTGCCACTCAGATCGCAAATAGTAAGGTCAATGGCTGTACCAAAATTATGCACAGAACCGTATAATGGATTCGAAACAAATTTACCTCTTCTTCCTACTGGAATGGAGTCCAAAGCCTCCCACATTTCTTTTTGAACTTGCCATGGTCGCACCCCATCGAAAACTTTCAGACGAAAACCTGGATGCAAGCTATCGAGAAAATCTTGACAGCGGGAAAGACGCTCGGAAACTTCTTGCTGCAAGAACAGTCGATCCAAAGTGTCATATAAAATATGCCTCATAAAATTATTGGCGGTCGTATATCTCAAATCTTGAATGATGCGTTGATCAGTCACCTCAACAAGTCCAGCTTCCGCGTACTTCTGTACCAGAAGATTGTTCATTTTAGCAGGCTCAACTTGCTTTTCATTCACTAGAATTGAACGCTCTTGAAAATCATGCTTGTTCGAATTTTCGTTGCACGAAAAGCACAGGACTGGAATAATGAAATATAGACAAAAGCGAATCATTGTACCCAAAGTTATAAAAAGAAGTTATTTACTTATCGCATAGGGCTTCCGTAGGTAAAACATTCTGTTTATTTTAGCGAAAAAATTAGTCAATGCCTCAGATTTCAAACAAAGCAGTAACAATGCCGGAATCGCCAATTCGAAAATTGGTTCCGTACGCAGACAAAGCAAATGCAGCAGGGAAAGTTGTTTATTACTTAAATATTGGTCAACCCGATATTGAAACACCTAAAGTTGCGCTTGATGCAATTCGGTCGATTGATGAAAATATGGTTCTTAGTTACAGTCATTCCGCGGGTTATCTTTCATACAGAACGAAACTTTCCGAGTATTACAAGGACAATGGAATTGATGTTACTCCTGACGAAATCTTGATCACCACAGGTGGTTCGGAAGCTTTGTCTTTTGGATTCATGACGACTTGCAATCCTGGTGATGAAATCATCATTCCTGAGCCTTTCTATGCAAATTACAATGGATTTGCTGTAGCAGCAGGATTGAATGTGGTTCCTGTGACTGCTAAAATCGAGAATGGTTTCGCGTTACCTCCAATTGAGGAAATTGAAAAGAAAATCACTTCAAAAACGAAGGCAATTGTTATTTGCAATCCAGGAAATCCGACTGGTTATTTATATTCTCCAGAGGAATTGAATCAACTAAAAGATATAGTCAAGAAACACGATTTGTTCTTATTTGCCGATGAAGTATACCGCGAGTTTTGCTACGATGGAGCAACACCGTTGTCGGTAATGAATCTCGAAGGGATAGAACAGAATGTGATTATGATTGACTCTGTTTCGAAAAGATATTCGATGTGCGGTGCACGAATTGGAGCAATGATATCGAAAAACAAAGAAGTCATGTCGGCAGCCCTTAAATTTGGACAAGCGCGTCTATCTCCTCCATCTCTCGCCCAAATTGCATCAGAAGCGGCCTTGGATACGCCAAAGTCCTATTTTGATGATGTGATTAATGAATACGTGCAGCGCCGAAATATTTTAGTGGATGGATTGAATGCTATCGAAGGTGTTTTCTGTCCAATGCCACGAGGTGCTTTTTATTGTGTAGCAACATTCCCGGTAGACGATACAGACAAATTCTGCCAATGGCTTTTAGAATCTTTCGACTATGAAGGCGCAACGGT
>JGI26081J50195_1000602_pt1 | contig 15321 bp, 14 predicted proteins | sample SaaInl74LU_5_DNA_FD_50195 | JGI IMG/M metagenome (IMG submission 50195) | reverse complement strand
GCTGCTCGCTCTCACGCAACCAGCCCTTGCCTTGCAAGGGACCCATATCGCGGTAGATCATCAGGGCTGCGAAAAACGCATAAACGCAGGCCACAGCAGCGGCCTCTGTTGGGGTGAAAATACCGCCGTAAATTCCGCCCAGAATGATCACGATCAACACCAATCCAAAGGCGGCATCGAGAACGGAAGCTGCAACCTCATCCCATCCTTGCCAATCCCCCTTTGGCAGGTTTTTCACCCGCGCCATAATGTAGATGGTAATCATCAACATGCTGCCAGCCAAAAGGCCCGGCAAGACCCCGGCCAAGAACATCCGCCCGACCGAAACATCCACCGAGGAGGCATAGACCACCATCACAATGGACGGTGGGATCAAAATGCCCAAAGTGCCNGCGTTGGCGATCACACCCGCAGCAAAGTCCTTTGTATAGCCCGCTTGGTGCATCCCCGCGATCACGATGGAGCCAATCGCCACAACCGTGGCCGGCGACGANCCCGAGAGCGCCGCAAACATCATNCAAGCAAACACGCCGGCAATNGCCAGACCGCCCGGAACATGCCCCACAAGGGCCACAGAAAACCGGATAATCCGTCGCGCCACACCGCCGGTGGACATGAAGCCCGAGGCCAGTATGAAAAAGGGAATGGCCAGCAGGGTATAATGGCCCGCCATGGCCTGAAAGAATGTCTGTGCNATGGAGGCCAGCGANGTATCGCCAAGGGCCAGCAANAACAAGATGGACGCCATCCCCAGGCTGACCGCAATGGGCACGCCGATGAGCATCAGACCAACAACAACAGCAAATAAAATTGCAACTTCCATAGGGTTAGTCCTTAGCGTTCAAGTGTTTAACTTCGGCAACAGCCTCTTCAACTTCATGGCTGACAATCAAGCTGGCCTCTTGGCCGCGCAGCAAGCGCACGAAGACTTGGACAAAGCGGAACAAGAGCAGCGCCATGCCAAAGGGAAGAATAAAATAAGGAATGAAACGCGGGATTTTTTCATAGTCATCCCCATCGTTCATGAGAGGTTGGATCCAGCGCAACCATTCGGGAAAGGCGATATCAATGACCTCATACCATCCGCGGTAAGAGGTGCGTTTCATCTCTTCAAATCCGGTTGGAAACCAACGCCCCGTCGTTTGTGGCAAATTGGCGAAATTGGCCCAGTAATCCCAAGCCCCTTTCATCAGTAGCCCAGCATAGATCACGCAAACCGCCGCCGCGATCAGCGTTAGAATTCGGCGCGTTTTCGGTTNAAAAACATTGATGAGCGCATCGACGCCCAAATGCGCCGTCACCTTGACCGCATAGCTCACACCAAACAAAACCAGCCACGCAAACAAGAAGGTTGTCGCTTCAAGCCCCCAAATCAATCCCGTGTTGAACCCATAGCGCAGGACCACATTGGTGAAGGTAATCAGAGTCATAAGGCCAAGAAGAATGGCGATGGCCGTCTCCTCAATCTCATTGACCCAATGGCCTATTCTGGAGCGAGGGGTCTGGGGGGATGATGACATTTTGCAAGTCCTAAAATGTAAAATTGGCCTGCATTTCTGCAGGCCAATAGGCTTGTGAGCCGCTTTAGTGGTTGGCGTTGATCGCCTGTGCAGCGTCGATATTGTCTTGGCCTACGCCGTCAACAAATTGACCCCAAACCGGCAACATGGCTTCAACCCAAGCGGCGCGCTGGTCGGCGTTCAATGTCCGCACAACACCGCCCGCATCCAAAATGGCTTGCTTGGCAGCCGCGTTCACCGCAGTGGACTCGCCATTGCGGGCCTCAGTCACCTCGGTCAAGATCGTCGCGAGTTGGTCACGCACATCTGAGGGCAGACCATCCCAAAAATCTGTTGAGGTCACAACGAGGTAATCGATCACACCGTGATCAGTTTCTGTCACACCGTCCTGAACTTCAAAGAATTTTTGGCCAAAGATATTGGACCAAGTGTTCTCTTGCCCATCCACAACGCCCGTTTGCAAAGCGCCATAGACCTCAGAGAAAGCCATTGGCTGCGGGCTTGCGCCCATTGCTGCCATTTGCGCTTTGAGCACTTCAGAGTTTTGCACGCGGAATTTCAAACCATCGGCATCGGACGGCAGCATCAAAGGAACATTGGCTGACATTTGCTTCATGCCATTGTGCCAGAACGCCAGGCCAAGCAGGCCGCGCTTGGTCATCGATTCTTTCATCGCTTGACCCGTTGCGGAGCTTTGGAACTCATCCACAGCATGGATGTTTTTGAACATAAACGGCAAATCGAAAATGCGGAACTGTTTGGTGAATTGCTCGAATTTTGACAAGGATGGCGCGGCCATTTGAACGTCACCGTTCAACAGGGCTTCCAACACTTGGTCATCGTTGTACAGTGTGGAATTTGGGAAAACTTCAACGCAGGCTTTGCCATTCATTTCCGCATTGACACGATCCATCAACAAAGTCGCCGCAATCCCTTTGGGATGCTTGTCTGTATTGGTCACATGGCTAAATTTAATGACAGTTTCGCCGGCATCACAGGCCGCAAAAGCTGCGCTTGCAGAAAACGACAGTGCAACAGCGGCCGCGGCCGCAGTAAAATATTTCATGGTATCCTCCCAAGTTAACCGGTTTGTCCGGAGTGAGACAGACTCTATATCGCGGTGGCCAAAAAACAAGGAACTTTCGTCGTTTTTACGTCGGATGTTGAAATACATTCAACACATCTTGCCACAGTGCAAAGTTTCAGCTGTCATGGCGACATGAAAATATTCAAACAATCGCCCACAGATGCAAGTTTTGTGCAAAATCCCTATCCCGCCTATGACCGCGCCCGCGCGATGGGTGATCTGGTGTGGTGGGATGACTATAAGATGCCAGCTGCCGTCAGCTACCGGGCGGTGCGCGGGCTGTTGACAAACCGCAAATTTGGCCGAGAGGCGCTGACCGCGCCCCAATGTCCCGCCCATCTCGCCGACTGGCAGGCCAATGAGAGCCACTCGATGCTTGAGCTTGAGCCGCCGCGCCACAGCCGGTTGCGCGGCTTGGTTTTGCGCGCCTTCACCAGCAAAAAAGTTGCCGCCATGGCACCTCAGATCACAGAGACTTGCCACAGGTTGATCGACGCCTTCCCCGCCCAGCCCTTTGATTTCCTCAACGCCTTCGCCCGCCCCCTGCCGGTGCATATCATCGCCAAACTCTTGGGCGTGCCCACCGATCGCAGTTCGGATCTTCTAAGCTGGTCCAACGCAATGGTGGCCATGTATCAATCGAACCGCAGCTATGAGGTGGAAATCGCGGCCAATCAGGCCACGCTGGAGTTCACCGCCTTTCTGGACAGCTACATCGCCCACCGCCGCAGCCAGCCGCGTGACGATCTATTGTCCGATCTCATTGCAGCTGAGGAAGCAGGCGAAAAGCTCACCGGTGCCGAGTTGATCTCCACCTGCATATTGCTGCTCAACGCCGGGCATGAGGCCACAGTGCATACGCTGGGCAATGCGCTCAAAACGCTTCTGCCGAGCCCCTATCGTGAGGTGACACCGCAATTGGTTGAAGAAGTCTTGCGCTTCGACCCGCCTTTGCATCTCTTCACCCGATTTGCTTATGAAGACACCACGTGTTTTGGTTTTGATATTCACAAGGGCCAAGAGGTGGCTTGCCTTTTGGCCGCAGCCAATCGCGATCCCGCCTTTGTCGAAAATCCGCATGTTTTTGACCCACACCGCAAATCCACCGCCCATCAATCCTTCGGTGCCGGGTTGCATTTTTGCGTTGGCGCGCCGCTTGCCCGGCTGGAAATTTCACTCAGTTTGCAGCTGCTCTTTGACCGCTGCCCGAATTTGCACATTAGCCAAGCGCCAACCTATGCCAACAGCTACCATTTCCACGGGCTCGATGCTTTGATGGTGCAGACTTAGGGCGAAGAGGCAGAGGCGCGGGGTTGACCTTTCGCCTTGTGCTGGTTTTATGCGCGCAAACTGGAGCCCTTCATGACCAAAGAACGCCTATATGTCTATGACACCACCCTCAGGGATGGTCAGCAGACGCAGGGGGTGCAATTTTCACTTGCGGAAAAACAGCAAATCGCAGCGACCTTAGACGCGCTTGGCGTTGATTATATTGAGGGCGGCTGGCCAGGGGCCAATCCGATCGACAGCGCCTGGTTTGACAGCCAACCCAAACTCCGCGCCACCTTCACCGCCTTTGGCATGACCAAACGCGCCGGACATTCGGCCGAAAATGACACAGCGCTCAATGCTGTGGTCAATGCCAATACAGCGGCGGTCTGTCTGGTCGGTAAAACCCATGATTTTCATGTCGAAACCGCGCTTGGCATCACCTTAGACGAAAATATCGAGAACATCAGGCGCTCAATCGAGCATCTCGTCAGCCAGGGCCGGGAAGCTCTGTTTGATGCGGAACATTTCTTTGATGGCTATAAGGCCAATCCCGATTATGCACGCGCCTGCATTCAGGCCGCTTTTGCCGCAGGCGCACGTTGGATCGTGCTATGCGACACCAATGGGGGCGCCTTGCCGGCCGAGGTTGGCCAGATCGTGCAAGAGGTCATCACAGCCGGGCTGCCGGGTGATCATTTGGGCATTCACACCCATAACGATACGGAAAATGCTGTCGCCAATACCCTGGCTGCCATCGATGCAGGGGCACGGCAGATTCAAGGCACGCTGAACGGGTTGGGCGAGCGATGCGGCAATGCCAACCTCACCTCACTTCTGCCAATCCTCAAGCTCAAAGAGCCCTATCGGTCGAACTATGAGATCGGCGTCACCGATGCGGCTTTGCGGGACATAAAACGCGCCTCACGGGTGCTCGACGATATTCTCAACCGGATACCAGCGCCCCAGGCCCCTTTCGTCGGAGCCAGCGCATTTGTCCATAAAGCCGGCCTACATGCCAGCGCCATCCTCAAGAACCCTGTCACCTATGAGCATATCGACCCGGCCTTGGTCGGCAATCAACGCGACATCCCCATGTCGAACCAAGCCGGGCAATCGAACCTACGCAAACGCCTCAAAGAGGCAAATTTGATCGTCGAAAAAGACGACCCCGCATTGGGGCGTATTTTGGAATTGGTCAAAGAGCGCGAAGCACAAGGATATTCCTACGACACGGCACAAGCCAGTTTTGAGATATTGGCACGGCGCGAATTGGGGCTCTGCCCAGATTTTTTTGAAGTCAAACGCTACAAAGTCTCGGTGGAGCGGCGCAAAAACAAATACAATCGCATGGTGTCTTTGTCCGAGGCATTGGTTGTGGTGCGGATTGATGGCGAAAAGAAAATGTCTGTCAGCGAGTCTATGGATGAGCTGGGCAATGACCGGGGCCCTGTTAATGCGCTCTCCAAAGCTCTGGCCAAAGACCTTGGCCCTTATCAGGCGATGATCGATGACATGAATTTGACCGATTACAAGGTGCGCATCACCCAAGGTGGCACAGAGGCCGTTACGCGCGTGGTGATCGATTGCGAAGACAGCAAAGGGCGCAGCTGGGCCACCGTCGGCGTTTCCGCCAATATCGTGGACGCCAGCTTTGAGGCTTTGTTGGATGCGGTCAATTGGAAGTTAATTCGCGACACGGCCCCGCCGGCCTAGGGCGCATGGGCCCCCTGTGCTGCGGGCCATATCAAACCTATCTTGTAAAAGGCTGACCTGATGACACGCTCTTTAGAAAGTTCTGCTTTTTGGACAGGGGTTGTGGATGTCTTGCCCTTTATTGTCATGGTCGTGCCATTCGCAACCCTCTTTGGAGTTGTTGCCATTGAAGCGGGGTTGAGCCTGGCCCAAACCCTGAGCTTTTCCATTCTTGTCATCGCGGGCGCCTCGCAATTTGCCGCGCTGCAATTGATGCTCGACAATGCCGCCATTGGATTCATTCTCGCTGCCGCTTTGGCGGTTAACCTACGAATGGCCATGTATTCCGCTGCTTTGGCACCCCATTTGGGCGGCGCGCCTCTGTTGCAGCGGGCCTTTATTGGGTATTTGAACTTTGATCACAGCTATGTGCTCGCTGTTGCAAAATATGAAGACCAACCCGACATGCCCCTGCCCTCACGGGTGGCTTATTTTGCAGGGGTCTCGCTCACGATTGCGCCGCTATGGTGCCTGTTTACTTATATCGGCGCAGAGATTGGCACTTGGATACCCAGCAGTTTGGAGGTGTCCTTTGTCTTGCCTCTGGCGTTTTTGTCCACTGTGGCGCCCTTGCTGAAATCGCTGGCCCATATCGCCGCCGCCTTTGTGTCAGTTGTTCTAGCCCTAGCACTGGCCAGCCTGCCGTCGGGCAGCGGGCTCTTGATTGCAGCTTTTTGCGCCATGGTCACAGGGGTCATCGTCGAAACACTGCTGGAGCGCAGCGCATGAATTACTCGCAATTTGAAATCTGGCTGATTATTGCGCTCATGGCGATCGGTACATTTGCCATTCGCTTTTCGTTTCTTGGATTGATCGGCTCAAAGCGCATGGCGCCTGTGATTGAGCGTATGCTGCGCTTTACCCCGGTCGCAGTCCTTCCGGGCATGGTGGCGCCCCTCGTGCTCTGGCCAACCGATGCCGCCGATGGGGTCACCCTGTTGCATCTGGCCGCCGCAAGCGCCGCCGTTGGCACGGCCTATCTGACCCGCAAGGTCATTTGGGGCATGTTAGCGGGCCTCGGCGTTTTCTTCGCCCCGGTGATATTCGCTTTGCTCTAGGCCCGTGAGATCCAGCCCTCACCCATCGCGTTCCAAGATCCATTCCACCTCGGGCGCCGCCACAAATCGCCACTTGCGCAGCGGCCCGGCCATGACATTGAGATAATACATTTCAAAGCCATGTGGCGCACCGCAAGGGTGATGGCCGCGCGGCACACAGACCACATCCCCATCTTTGACCGCCATTGTCTCATCCAATTGCCCATCATCCGTGTAGACCCGCTGAATCCCAAAGCCCGAAGCAGGGTTGAGCCGATGATAGTAGGTCTCCTCAAGATAGGTGATCCGCGGATAATCATCTTCATCGTGGCGATGGCTAGGATAAGAGGACCAATGCCCGGGCGGGGTGAACACCTCTGTCACCAGCAAGCTGTCACAGTAATCCTCATTTTCCATCGCTATATTGTTGATATAGCGGGTATTGACCCCCTTGCCCCGCTCCGTCAGCGTGATGCCCTCTGGCCCAATCCGCCGCGCCGCATGCCCCCCTTTGCCCGGCGCTGTGCACAGAGCAATGACACAATCGGTCTCGGCCACGGCCGCCCAGTCGGTGTCATTGGGCAGATAAAGACAATGGGGCGGCGTCTTTTCAAACACCGACATCCGCGCGCCCAAGACCCCCCAATCCTGCCCTGCGCCCCAGATCTGCGCCTTACCTTCCACCATCACCAACATAACTTCGCGATCCCCCGTCAGCTCAGCCGCGCGCTCGCCCGCGCGCAAATGATAGAGGGAAAAACCCACATAGCGCCAACCCGCAGATTGCGGAGTGATTTCATGCACTTTTCCATGGGTTCCAAAAGGTTTTTTAAGCAGATCGGACATCGCGCCCCTCATAAGTTGAACTGTCCACAGTCATAACCATCTGCAAGCAGGGCATCAATCACCCTGTGCAAGGCACAACCGGACACCGCATGGGGGACGCTGGCCCTCATGCGAGCAACCGCATCAAACGCGCCTTGTGATCGACACCGCGCCGGCCGTTCAAATGATCTGAAAGATCTTGCAAACTGCCAAGATTGTGGCAGGCCACCAATGAGGACACATGCGGCAGCATGGCTTTGATGCCTGCGGCCTGCGGCGAGAATTGGTCCCAGCGCAACAAGGGATTAAGCCATATCAGCTCCCGGGCTTGCAGGGCCAGTCGGGCGATTTCTCCTTCAAGCGCCGCAAGTCCCGACCGCTCAAGCCCATCACTTATGAGNAAAACCACGGCCGGGGCTGACAAAACCCGCCGGGCCCAGTCACGATTAAACGTCCCAAGGCTTTCNGAGATNCGGGTNCCGCCCTCCCAATCCTGCACATGTTGACCGATCGCNGCCAGAGCAGCATCGGGGTCNTTAATGGTCAGCTGAGGCGAAATATTATGCAGCTGAGTGCCGAAGGTGAAGCCATGCACTGCGGCCCAGTCCGAGCCACGCGCCTGTGCGCAGGAATGGACAAAATGCATCATCATCCGGCTGTATCGGGTCATGGATCCAGAAATATCACATAGCACCACGAGGTTGAGCTGTCGGGGCTTTGCCCGCTGCTTCGGCAAAGTGAGGAGTTCACCGCCGCTGCGCCGCGCCTGTTGCAACGCTTTTCGCCGATCAATCCGCAAGGCCCGAGGCGCCGTCTCAAAACGCCGCCCCGCCAGCTGTGGTAAATCCAACTGCAGGTTTCGAATGGCCTGTTCCGCATGGCGAATTTCCATGGCATTCATTGCCTCAAAATCCTTCTGCATCAGTTTTTCCACATCTGAATGAGAAAACTGCGCATCCAGTTCCAACAGCTCTTGAGGGGGCAGATCGCGCGGCTTTCCCCCACCGGCCGCCATCGCCTCCGCGGCCCTATTCTGCGCCGGTTTCATGGGCTTCTCAACCGAAGGTGCCGTGATCACAGGCAGGAGGTTGGTGATCATATTTTCCAAAAAATCAGGATCGCGCCAGAACATTGCAAAGACTTGATCAAATATAAGCAGATGCTCTGGCCGGGTCACAATCATCGCCCGTAGGGTGGTGTGAAAATCCTGCCGCTTGGTGAAGCCAACCAGCTGCACCGCCCGCAGGGCCTCCAGGATTTGCGCCGTTCCAACCGGCACGCCGGCCCGGCGCAAGGCGCGGCCAAAATAGACGATATTGTCCGGCAATCTCCCTGCGGCATCTGCCATTACAGCGCCTGCATATCTTGCCGAATTTGCTCCAAAATACGCGTCGCAGGGCCCCCGGTGATCTTGGCAATATCATCTTGATATTTCAGCACCGCACCAATGGTGTCTGTGATCACATCGGGTGAGAGTGCCACAACATCCAACGCCACAAGGCATTTGGCCCAGTCCAANGTCTCGGCCAGTCCGGGCCGCTTGAACAGCTCTTCCTCGCGAAGNTTTTGGATGAAAGCCACCACCTCGCGGCTNAAATCGGCGTTCACCTCTGGCAGGCGGGCNCGCAAAATTTCCATCTCACGCTCAAACCCCGGATAATCGACCCAGTGATAGAGGCAGCGGCGCTTCAACGCNTCATGTACCTCACGCGTGCGGTTAGANGTCAAAATCACAATCGGCGGTTCTGGGGCTTTGATCACGCCNAGNTCTGGCACGGTGACTTGAAAATCAGAGAGCGCCTCCAACAAAAACGCCTCAAAGGGTGCATCTGTGCGGTCAATCTCATCGATNAGCAAGACCGGCGGCCCAGAGGGATGCGGCTCAACCGCCTGCAATAAGGCNCGTTTGATCAAGTATTTTTCTGAATATATGTCGCCCTGCTCCGCCCCATTGCGCATTGCCAGCATTTGGCCGGCGAAATTCCATTCATAGACCGAGCTGCTGGCGTCTAACCCTTCATAGCATTGCAAGCGGATCAAATCTCGCCCAAGACCTTTGGCGATCACCTTGGCCAGTTCTGTTTTGCCAACGCCGGCTTCGCCCTCCAAAAAGATTGGTCGATTGAGCGTCAGGGAGAGGAAGGTCAAGGTCGACAACGCACGATCGGCCACATAGCCTTCAGAGGCGAGCAGAGCGGTGGTTGCGTCGATGGACTGCGGCAAGTTTTGCAAGATATCTGCCCTATAAATTGGCAACACCAACCCCAAAAATGGGGTTGGTGTGTAAGGTTTGTGAAAGATCTAGCCCAAAGCGCGTTTGGCCATGACCTTGATCAAATTAGCGCGATACTCGGCATTTCCATGAAGATCAGACAAAAGCCCGTCCGATGAGATCTCGACCCCATCAACAGCAGAGGCCGACCAATCCGCACTCAAGGCCGCTTCCAGCCCGTCATGGCGATAGACCCCGTCTTCACTCGCGCCGGTCACAGCAACCCGGACGCTGCCGTCGGCTGATTTGGCCACAAACACACCAGCCATTGCATAGCGCGACGCCGGATTAGGGAACTTGCCATAACCACCTTTCGCCGGGGCGGTGAAGCTGATGGCGGTGATGATCTCATCCTCTTCTAAGGCTGTGGTAAACATACCTTCGAAAAAATCATCCGCCGCAATTTCACGAGAGGTTGTGTGGATCCGCGCATTCAAGGCAAGGGCCGCTGCTGGATAATCAGCCGCCGGATCATTATTGGCCAAAGACCCGCCAATCGTTCCGCGATGACGGACAGCGGGATCGCCGATATTGGCCGCAAGTTTACAAATCGAAGGGCACAGCGCTGCGAGAGCGGCATGTCCCGCCACTTCTGCATGGGGTGTCATCGCCCCAATGGTGATCTGATCACCGGCAATGGTAATCCCGCGCAGATCCGCCGCGCCGCTTAGATCAATCACATCTGTCGGATCGGCAAGTCGTTGTTTCATGGTGGGGATTAAGGTTTGCCCCCCGGCCAATATTTTCCCATCTTCAGATGTGTTCAACAGGGCGGCAGCCTCTTGTGCGGTGGCCGCTTTATGAAAATTGGTCTCATACATCGTCCAAACTCCTTATTCAGCTGCTAGTTTTTGGCTCACATCCTGCAACGCGGCCCAAACCGCAGAGGGGGTGGCCGGCATTGAAAGATTGTTATTGCCAATGGCATCCGTGATGGCGTTGATCACCGCAGGCGGCGAGCCAATCGCACCGGCCTCCCCACAGCCCTTCATCCCAAGCGGGTTTCCAGGACAGGTGGTCGAGGCGTGATGCACCGAATAATTTGGCAAATCATCGGCGCGCGGCATGGCGTAATCCATATAGCTGGCCGATAGCTGTTGACCGGCCGCGTCATAGACAACATTTTCAAGCATCGCTTGGCCAATACCCTGCGCGATACCGCCATGCACTTGGCCTTCCACAATCATCGGGTTGATGATGGTGCCAAAGTCATCAGAGGCTACAAATTGCACCACCTCCGTCACCCCGGTTTCGGGATCCACTTCGACCTCACAAATGTAACACCCCGCTGGGAATGTGAAATTGGTCGGGTCATAAAAGGCGCTTTCTTTCAGACCAGGCTCCATGCCTTCGGGGATATTATGGGCCGTATAGGCTGCAAGACCAACCTCATGCCAGAGCATCTGTTTGTCAGTGCCAGCCACTTTGACGGCCCCACCTTCGATCACGATATCATCCTCGCCGGCCTCAAGCACATGGGCGGCGATTTTCTTGACCTTGGCTTCCACTTTATCCATCGCTTTCACAATGGCAGACATGCCGACAGCACCGGACCGGGAGCCATAGGTGCCCATACCAAATTGCACCTTATCGGTGTCGCCATGGACAATCTGGATGTTTTCCGTTGGCAAATCAAAACGTTCCGACACGATCTGCGCGAATGTGGTTTCATGCCCCTGCCCGTGGCTGTGCGAGCCGGTGAGGATCTCTATGGTGCCCACGGGATTGACCCGAACCTCTGCGCTTTCCCACAGGCCAACTCCTGCTCCAAGGCTTCCCACCGCAGCTGACGGCGCGATGCCGCAGGCTTCGATATAGTTGGAATAGCCCATCCCTCGCAGCTTGCCACGGATGGCCGCTTCGGCTTTTCTTGCGGCAAAACCCGCCACATCTGCGGCCTCTTGGGCCTGCTTCAAATTGGCGTCAAAATCACCGCTGTCATAGGCCATGATCACAGGCGTTTGATGCGGGAAGCTGCGCACGAAGTTCTTTGATCGCAGCTCGGCAGGGTCCATGCCCATTTCACGCGCCGCCGTTTCCATGATGCGTTCAACCACATAACAGGCCTCTGGGCGCCCCGCTCCGCGGTAGGCATCCACCGGCACGGTATTGGTGTAAACCGCCTGAACATCGCAATAGATATTTGCAATATCATACTGGCCTGACAGCAAAGTCGCGTAGAGATAGGTCGGCACAGCCGAGCTAAACAGGGACATATACGCGCCCAAATTGGCTTTGGTGTTCACCTTCAAACCCACAATCTTGCCATCGCTGTCAAAACCGATTTTCGCGGTTGAAACATGATCGCGCCCNTGGGCATCGGTGAGGAAAGCCTCAGTGCGGTCNGAGGTCCATTTCACCGAACGGCCCGACTTCATCGAGGCCCANAGACANGCAATCTCTTCGGGATAAATATAAATCTTGGATCCAAAACCGCCGCCAACATCTGGCGCAATCACCCGCAATTTATGCTCAGGCGCGACGTTATAGAAAGCCGAGAGCACCAAACGGGCCACATGGGGGTTTTGACTGGTGGTATAAAGCGTGTAGTGATCTTCCGCCTCGTTAAAAGTGGCAATTGCAGATCGTGGCTCCATTGGATTGGGCGCCAAACGGTTGTTGGTGATCTCCATCTCCGTCACATGCGCCGCAGAGGCCAAGGCCGCGTCGGTTGGCGCCAAATCTCCAATTTCCCAGTCAAAGATCAAGTTGCCAGGGGCATTGTCATGTAGTTGCGGTGCACCGGGGGCCAAGGCCTCGACCGAGCCGACCACAACGGGCAGCTCTTCATAGGTCACAACCACCGCCTCAGCGGCCAATTTTGCCTGGGATTTGCTATCAGCCACCACAATGGCAACGGCATCACCCACATAGCGCACCTTTTCGGTCGCCAAAGCAGACCAAGCGCCCATATTCATGGGGGTGCCATCTTTGGAGGTAATGCCCCAACCGCAGATGATGTTGCCGATGCCATCGGCGACCAATTCCGGGCCAGTCAAAACGGTTTCAACCCCCTCCATAGCCAAAGCCGCGGAGGTGTCCAGCGAGACTATCCGCGCATGCGCATGCGGGCTGCGCACAAAGGCGGCATAGGCCTGGTTGGCCTCGATGATATCGTCTGTGTAACGGCCTTTGCCGGTGATGAATCTCTTGTCTTCCTTGCGCAAAACGCGCGCGCCAATTCCTTCTGACATATCCCGTCCCCCTATGCTGACGTCATCTTGGACGCACCGTCCGCGATGGATTTCACAATGTTATGGTAGCCGGTGCAGCGACAAATATTACCTTCAAGCTCATGGCGGATATTTTCTTCCGTCAGTGTTTTGCCCTCGGCTTGATAGCGTGCGACCATATCGGTTGCGGTCATAATCATGCCCGGGGTGCAAAACCCGCATTGCAGACCATGGTTTTCCTTAAACGCCACCTGCATGGGATGCAGCTCATCTTTCGATTTCGCGAGCCCTTCCACGGTCGTCACCGCCGCGCCTTCAGCACTGGCCGCGAGCATGGTGCAGGATTTCAGCGCCTTGCCATCCACATGCACAACACAAGCGCCGCATTGGCTGGTGTCACAGCCCACATGGGTGCCCGTCAGTCGCAAATGATCCCGGATATATTCGACCAACAAAGTGTTGCCGGCAACATCACGAGATACCGATTTGCCGTTCACAGTCATCGCAATTTTCATTCATTTTCTCCCTATTCGTAGTCTTTATTTTTGGCGTTATCATCTTACGCAAAGTCTTTGGCCTATGTCTCACCCACCGTCTTGGCAAAATAACCTAAGCGCTAGGCTTCACACAAAAGACAGATCACAAAGATCAAGGCAAACGCCTCCCAATTTATTAACAATGGGTTAAGCGCAGGAACGTTAAGGTCTTAACACTGAGCTTATTGTATTCCTTTCATTATGCAAGACGCGACTTGCCGAAACCATCGCGTCGCCAGCCATCGCCCCCCGGCGAGACACCAACACGAGACACCAACTCTCAACAAACGATCTGTTTGGATGGTAAAGATGGACGCAACGCTCATGCACAAATTGTGCGCAAGAACTTCGGAATTTGTTTTTTGACCTTAAAGAATCCCGCGGTCGCATGGGGCCAGATCATCGCATCCCAATCGCGCCGCCATTCCGTCAAGGAAATGCCAGCCGCCTCGAGCTCTGGTTGGGCGCGCGCAAGCCAATCGCGCAGGGGGCCAACAGGCACATAGGGCGTCACAATTTGCTGCGCGCCCGATTGCAGCGCCCACCGCGCAAGATCTGACGGCGCGCCAATCTGCATCGCTGAGACAGCAAGACCCGATCTTTGCGCAACATCGGCCAAAGCACCCGCCTCGAACCGCACCACAAGCTGCGCGACTTCACGCGGCGAACGCAGGGGGCTCGCCGCCAAAGTGGCCGCAGCGGTGCAGATCAAGTTTTGAAAGGGAAAATCTTCGATCCGGCAATCCTCCTCCGTCAACAAAAGCGCGGTTGGAAGGTGCAGTTGCGGCGCATTTGGCACCCTTGGGGCTTTGCACTCTGGCAGCCCACCAGGTTCAAGCGCCTCCAGCCCAGAGGCGCTCTGCGTCAACTCTTGCGCGCGCGGCATAAAGCGGTCTTCGGTGAAGCGCGCAATATTGCTCGCCTGTGCGACATAGGGTTTGCCGCGCGTGTGCAGCCCCGCGACCCAGCGCCAACTCAAGGTATTGGAGGCCGGATCCCCGTCTAACAAGTTCCTCAAGAAAAAATCTGCCCCAAGGCGCCATGGCAATTTAAGCGTGAAGATCCAAATTGAGGCAAACCACATCCGCGCATGGTTGTGCAAATATCCGGTCTCAATCAGCTCAGCGGCCCAACTGTCGAAATAGTCCAGACCGGTTTGCGCCGTTTCGGCGGCATGAACCGCTTGGCGCAGCCCCGCATCACCCTCCAGCACGGCCAAGTCTTGCCGCAACCCCGCAGTATAGCTGTCCCACACCTCAGGTCGCTGTTCCAGCCAACCTTTAAAATAACTGCGCCAAATTACCTCATCAATAAACTTTGCAGAGGCTTCAGCGCCTTGCGTTTTTATGGCCGTGGCGATGACCTCTGGCTCAGTTATGAGCCGGCGTCGGATATAGGCTGATAGCATCGACACATCCCGATGCGCAGCCGGTCCCCGATCGAAATTGCGCCCTTGGGCATAATCGCGCCCCATTTTCGCGGAAAACTGTTTAAGCCGCGCTTGCCCCGCCGCACGGGTTGCCGTCATCACTTGTGCCATCGCCAGCTCCTATGTTGCCTCTGAGCTATAGCGGCACGCCGATATTGCAATGCGCTCTTGGCCTNTCACCCAGCAAAAATTCAAAGCACCGCGTTGCAGCGCGGTCAAATCAATCTAGTTGAAGGTTCCAANAGNGGGCACCAGCCTGGGCAAAACGGAATTGAGGGAAAAGTGGCGGTATTACGCGTAATCTTAGGCGATCAGCTCAGNCCAACAATATCGAGTTTGCNCGGTGCCGATAAGACCAAAGACACCATCTTGATCTGTGAAGTTCAGCAAGAAGCCACCTATGTCAAACACCATAAGA
>JGI26081J50195_1000577_pt1 | contig 15720 bp, 16 predicted proteins | sample SaaInl74LU_5_DNA_FD_50195 | JGI IMG/M metagenome (IMG submission 50195) | reverse complement strand
AAGTCGGTTACAACATTTTCTGCCGCAATAAAAAAAGAAACTGAATTAATAAAAATATCTGAATCAGGTTCCGCACTTACAAAAAATTCTTGTGTCTTAACTGAACCATCTACTTTCATATCAGTAGTCACACCATCACCATTTAAAGTAAGGTCGTCTATATATAATATGATTTGTCTGTCGTTTGTGATAGGAGGGTATGTGGTATCTACTTCAAATAATCTACCATCCTCATTTACCAAAGGTATAATATTTTGGTATGCTATTTTTGCCCTCTTAGACATATGTTAATCTAAAATTCTTCTGAATCCGTATGCAACTGCATTAAAACCATCAATTGCGGTTACATTGTCATTTATTTCTAAAACTAATCTGTTTTGTGAACTTGCTGCCAATTTTAACCCCCATTTAAAACCAAAGTTTCTAAAATCAAATACAGGAATAAATGCTTCAGACGAACCAACAACGTTGTTCGCTAAGAAAGCTGAGTTACCACCACCAAAAGAAGGGTTACCTTGACATAATCTAACAAACTCAAAATTCGATATTAAATTGGAACCGATATTAATTTCACCATTATTATCTTCATAATAAAATCTACATCCATTTGCCAACGCTGAGATACCACCAAACTCATTTAATGATGCACCCGCGTCTGCAATTAGAAAAGATACTGTTGTGATATAGATATCAAAATCAGGTTCTGCGTTAATATAAAATATTTGTGGAGTTGTAGACCCATTAACCCTCATATCAGTTGTAGTTCCATCATTGTTTAAGGTTAAAAACTCTCTATAAACTGTAATTTTTGTTTCTTCAGATGAAGGTGGATAAGGTGCCTCTTGTGTAAACAAAAAACCCTCTGGTGATACTTTTGCTAAGTAACCATTTCCTGCACCATCTTCTATGTTTGTTTTAATTGACATAATTAATATAACTCTCTATAAATAATTGATCTACCACCAAACTGAACAGGCATGTTAGTATTACCTGCAGGTGGTGTTACTGTTATTACAAATGAAGAACCTTTTCCTAATACTAAGTTAGCGGTTATATCGTTAAATTGTCCAATAGGTAATGATAAAGTGGCAACTAATGAACCACCTGTAACTGTAGAACCTTCTACACCATATTCTATATCCGCGTCCAAAGTATTAGAAGAACCAAAGTTTTGGTTTAATGCTTGTGTTGCGGTACCCGAAGAAATAGAAGTAGGATTTCTATACCAATTCACTCTAAACATACTAGGGGAACCACCAACAGTGTTTTCTGCGACAATAAAAAAGTTTTCAAAAATTAATTTATCATCTTCATTATTTTTAATGTAAAATAACGCACTTTCATTTGCGGTTGTTGTGGTTATTAATGGTGTACCTATAAAGTAAGCGTCACCTTCTTCAGCGGAATATTGAAATATGTTTTCATTAACACCAAGAGTTAACATTCTATTGTTAGTACTAACTCCCGCAATAAAACCTCTTCCTTTTCCGTCTTCTAATTGAAATCCCATGTCTTTATTATTTTATTATTTTTTATTATAATGTTAATTTATGTAAGTTAATCCCAACACTAACATCTACACTAGTGTTACCGGGAGGTGGTGTTATAAAGACACCAATACTAGATCCTTTTGGTAATACAGTTGAAGCGTCTTCCGAAGTTAAACTTTCTGTTGGCGCTACTGTTGCTAAATATGCACTTCCACCTGCTAATAATGCTCCTTGTTGTCCTATTTCACTATCCGCATCAATAGAATTGGAAGAACCAAAATTAACGTTGTTAATTGCTAAAGGATTTCCTGTTCCACTAACCATACTAGTTGGGTTTTTATAAATAATACCTGTCACAAAGTTTTCTGTTCCACCAGCACTTTTCTTAACACCAACTAAAAATCTAGTGATAACTAAATCTACATCTTCATTGTTTTTAAAATATAAAACCGCACTTGTTGATGTAGTGGTTAAATTAACAAAACCAGTACCTATAATATAGGCTTCACCCACTAAAGATTCTTCTTCTCTCTCACTTCTATTTACCGATTGTGTGTAAAGTCTATTACCGGCACTAACTTTAGCTTTTATATTTTTTCCCGTTCCGTCTAATATTTGAAATCCCATTTTTTAATATTTTTCTTTTTTTATTCGAAGTATACCTCTATTTCACAAGTTAAATTAACTGTCACACCATTAGGTGCTTCACAAGTTACGGCTAGTGAATTACCACGACCCAAAACAACTGCACCGTTCCACATCATCACTAACATCTGTTGGTTACCAATTCCTAAATAATGTCTACCCCAAACCGAACCATCAGTAACTTTTAAATTTGTACCATCACCTTGATAACCTAAACCATCGTATTCATTAGAACTACCAAAGTTTATATTTTCAATATCTGCGTCAATAGCAGAACTAATTAGAGTACCTAAAGTCGGATTTCTATATGTAGTTATTTTAGTTAGTTGTCCTGCGGTACCTGACCATAATTTAATATGGTGTACTAACATTTTCTTAGAAGAAGTGTTTTTAATATAAATCACACCATCTTCTTGTCCTGTTACACCAGTAAAAGAAAGAAAATCCGTAGATACGATAAATGTGTTACCATCCTCTACTGAATTAAATACTGCCCTTTCCTCTGTGATACTATCAACTAAAAGTCTATTACCTTCGTTAACTCTTACTTTTCTTTTACTACCTGTTCCGTCTTGTATTGTTGTACTCATAATTTATTTATTTTTAACCTTCTATTTCTGATACGTATAATTGGAATCCTGTGTATATCTCAACTGGTTGTGCTCCATTTGGCAAATAAGTTACCACAACTGAAGAACCCTTATTTAGTGCTAATTGTACGTTTCCGAATGCCCTAGCACTCGCACCTTGTGTTTGAAATAATACGGGTGTAGAATCATATCCTGTCGCAGTAAACCCATCCCCACCAGATTTAACATCCAAATCAATGGTATTAGAAGAACCACCTTGTCTATTTACAGGTGTTACATCAGTTCCTGAAGAAATTATTGATCCAGCGGTTGGGTTAAAATAAACCCTCATTAAACCACTTCTAGATGGTGTTCCACTAGCGTTATCAGTACCAATAAACCAAGCCGCCAAAACAACATCTAGATCTTCATTAGACTTAAGATACATTATTGGTGTCTCTGATGAACCAGTTATTGTTAAAAATTCAGTATTTACGTTAAATGATAATCCTTTTCTAACTGCATAATCAAATTCAGTTTCTGTTATAGACCTAGAAAAAAGTCTATTATCACCATCTACTTTTACTGAAAAACCACTACCTGTTCCGTCTTCTATTGTTGTTGCCATATTTTATTTATTTTTAATCTAATTCATCATTTTCAAAAATGTTTTCATCTATGATAAAATCATTTTCGTGTGCTTTATACATATTACCAATCCTAAGTTGGTGTATTAGTTTTTGTGTTAAATTAATTTGGTTAAGTAGGATACCTTCTTGATCACCTAAGTTATCTACAATAACATTTAATTCTCCACTTGTCGAACTTAAGTCAGTTAATGTCCCATATGTTAAATTTACTTCAGCCATTATCTTTTACTAATTAAAATAATTGTTATTGTACCATTACCAGCATCTAGTAATCTTACTCTTAAATATTTACCACTAAAATCTGTTTTTTGGATACTTAATGTCCCTGAACCTAAGTCCAATACATAAATATCCTCATTTATCGGAATCCAATTAGAACCATCATTACTTTGTTCTAATACAAATCTATTACTACCACTTAAACCAGTTGTGTTTACTTGTATAGAGAATGTATTGTATTCCGCAATATTAGTACTTGTAAAGGCGGTTGTACCATTATTTAAATTATAATTGTTCGCCAAAATGTCCTCTACAAAGTTTCTTTGTGGTAAAAATGCCATCTTTTCTATCTTTTTAAATAAATATCAAGTTTTCTTAAATTGTTATCATTAATTACATTTGCCACCATTGTCCTGTTCCTGTATTAACCAATATAACCGCCCCACCATCTGCAGATAACTCAAAGGATGAAACAACTGAAGTTGTTATTATGGTATCAGAACCTGCCGTTTGTACAGTTATTGGGTTAACAAATGAATTAACACCAATATCTTTTATATCGTATCTTAATCTTCCACTACTAACAGAATCAGGTAAATAAAGTGTTACTGTATTAGTAGAACTATCTATCCCTATCACATCATCTGTTGTTGTTGCGGAATAAGTACTTCCTGTGACTATAGTGATATTATTACCTATTGTTTTAACATCCCTATATTCAACATCACCCGTAGAAGAATTTCTACCTAATATTTGTATTAAATCATTATTTTCTGTCGGTGTATTACTAATATTTAGTGTATCAGTTGTTAGTCCACTAGTAACTGTTAACCCACTGGTAATTATAGTTGCTCCTGTAATAATTAAATTACCATCATAAGTAAGATTACCGATAACATTTACATCACCCGTAATTTCTAAATTACCGTCTAAACAAGTTTTTCCTGTCACAGATAAGGTACAACCTGTTCCTGATCCTATGATGTCTACAGTACCTTTGGTTGTTGTATCACCAATTTGTGTGGTGTTACCAGTTACATTATAATTTCCTGTTTGTGAAATATCACCATCTAAAATATAATTACCAAAATGGTTAATATTGTTATAAACAGTTAAACCACTAAATGAAGGAGTATTTGTTTTATCCCAAGTTAGATTAGATTCATTCCATTGTAATATATCTAAATTGTTTTCAGTTCCCGCAGAATAATTTACTTCTTGTAAATCATATATGTGAGGATATCTACTAGGTCTTACGAAAATAGAACCATTGGCGTCTGCGTCAATTACAATAGCCATTTCTATTTTTAAATCGGGTGCGGTTGGTTCCACACTTGTTAAACCACCGGGTATTGTAGGGGAAACATAAAGAATTGTACCACCACTCCAGCTCTCACCATATAATGAACCTGTTGCATCAATACCTCTAACTAAACCAAATTCTGTTACATACCCATCATCACCATTTATAATATTTTCAGTAGCAACACCTAATGTAAATTTGGCAGGTATTGTACCATCCGCAATCATATATTCACCTAAGATTCTACCTGATGAACCTAATGTACCTGCCGCCCTAACAACTCTACCATTGTCTATTGTTGCACCACTTTGATTTTTAACATAATAATAGTGTTCTAAACCTATTTGTTGAGTAACTTGTCCACCATGCATTCCCAATGTAAGTGAACCATTACCATCATCCCAATAAATTCTACCTTCTAAATCTGATGGTAGTGGTGCCAATGCGTTATTAAAATCTATGTAATCAACTCCGATTGAGGTACCTGTGATATTAGTATAGAAAGTTGTCCCAGTGACATTTAAATCTCCAGTAATATCTAATGTACCATTAATAGTTAATCCTGTTACATTATTTATAGAGGCCGATAAATCTACACCATCATTTCTATTTAATGTAAATGTGTTAGCATCATTATATGTAAAACCTGTGACATAAAAGTTATCTCCACTACCACCACCAGTAGAATCAATTTTAATAATATCACCTATGGTTGTAACAGTAGTGTTTGTACCACCACTAATAGTTCTAAAATATAAATCAGTACCTGATTTCCCACTAAATATTTCATTAGCCCCACCACTATTAATACCATCTTTAACATATAAACTATCGTGATTGTGTAATAAACTAGCATCAGATGAACCACCTCTTAATGTATTGTAATTAGAAAGTGTTAAATGATAATATTCATTAGAAGTACCACCTTCTATATTTGCTAATGAATTGTGGCTTGTAACTTGACTAGGGGTAAATACAGTACTAAACGCTGAGTTAGTTTCAGCTATAGTGGTACTACCTTGTCTAGTAATATATCTACCAACAAAGGTTGAAAAGTTTGTTAGTCTTTCAGGTAAATCACTAGGTGGTTGTTGTAACCTAGCTTGCGCCAATGTAGGGTTATTTGTTCTACCATACACAACGTGTAGTGTACCATTAAAGGTAATATATACCCAATGGTTACCATAATTATTAGTTGTTATGTTACCTAAAGTACCATCACCATCATCAAATCTAGCGTTATCTAAACTAGTTTGTCCCGTAACTATAGTCCATCCACCAATACCATCTCTATACCAATAAGTAAAAGTGTCTGAAACACTTGTGTCTAAAGCAGATACGGTAGTTGGTTCTAAACCTTGATAAACAACACCTGAAGTTGAGGATATTGTTAATAAAGATGGTGCACCTATAATTAAACCACTAGTTCTAACAACATCACCTTCTGCATTAAATCTTTCATTAACTGCTTTAGAGAATTCGGTAACATTTAGACCACCCTCAATCGGATAAACATCAATACCAGTTCTCCAAACCCTACCAATTCTTATTTTATCTTCATAATTTAATATGGATTCATCTGTAGTACCTGTTATTATTGGAGAACCGCTATTATAATCTACATATATAAAGTTAGTGTCATTGTCTACTAAAGACAAACCACTTACTGTTGCGGCTGAAAAATATAGTAAGTCTGATAAGAAAGTGTTTGTAGCCCTAATTAATCCATATACAGAACTAATATCTATTGTACCATCACCATTATCTGTAATTGTTCCACCAGAAATAATACCAGCCGTTTGGTATTGGTTGAAGTGATCTTTAAATGTTTCTTCACTAACATTTAAAACACCCATATTAACGTTACCATAGTTAATGTTAGTGATTCCATTACCATCACCATAATAAGTTACACCTGATAATACAGATATTGTGGAAGTTAAATCACTTAACCCACCGTTTTGTGAAATTGTAAATGTGTTTATATCATCATAGGTGAACCCTGTAACAAATGTGTCTGTTGATGTTGGTAGATTTAAATACGTTGTGGCTGAAATTGTATTAACTGTAATGTCATTAAATGTGACATCACCAGTAACTGTGCCACCTGAAATAGTAGATAACCTATCCCAACCAATTTCTCTGATTTCTGTTGCACCTGTTAATCCACCTGTGTAAGTGGAAAAAAGTTTTGCGTCCGCAGTATTTAAAGCTAATTCCCCTAGTTGTATATCCCCCAAAGAGGGTGATTTATTAACAATATTGGATCTTTTTAAAAGAAATGTGTTTTTTCTATTCGCCATATTTATGACTATTCTATTACTCTATTTAGAGTCTTTATTATTTAAAAGTTATATAACTTTATATATAAATATTGAAAGCAATAAAAAAGGGAAGTATAACTCCCCTTTTTATTATTTATTATTTTTTTTTAATAGGTACCCCCATCTAAAACATCTCCTTCGGCTAATACTCTAGCCCCATCAGGTGCCCCATTATTACTATTAGTGTTTCTAATAACAATATCATTCAATTGGGTTAGGAAAGCCCTATTTGTATATCCGTTGGCTCCTGTATATTCTGTAACATCACCACCAGTAAAGGTATTCATTTGTGCTACCGTATAGAATACATCGTTACCTGAACCATCACCGTCTTGAATTCTAAGACCTGATGCGATAGAAGTTGTGGACGTATCTCCTGTTGGGTTGTAATTTAAAGTAATTTGTGGATCTTCTACATAAAGTTCACTTGTAGAAATAGTAGTAGTGTCACCGAAAACTGTTAAATCACCATGAACTGTTAAATCTCCCACACCTGGTGTTGTGGTAGAACCACCTGAACCAATCACTAAACCACCTTGTCCTATCGTTGCAGTTGTACCCGAAGCGTTAGTTACATTTAAATCACCAACCGTAAGTAAGTTTGTAGTATCGTTATACTCAAATCCAGACTCATCAGTTAATTCTCCACCTGTTCCAACATAAACAACTCTTCCTGCGGTTAGGTTAGAAATTGTTAATCCTGATACAGTGTCAATAGATGCAGTTAAATCTGGTTCACCCTCATTCCTTGAAATAGTGAATGTGTTATTGGTTGAGTTATAAGTAAATCCTGTTACGAAAGTATCATTAACATCGATAGTACTTAAATCTACAGTAAAGTTAGAGCCATCGTTTTGATCAAATGTAATTAAAGAAGTTCCGTTGTTATATGTACCTCCTGTTGTGAAAGTATCTGTATATGGTAAATTATATGTACTAGGTGCAACATCTTGATTATATAATAAATCTATCGACGCACTATTAGTATTAACAGTTGCGGAATTATTAGTACCACCCGTTACAAAAGTATCATTAACATCAATATTAGATAAGTCTACACTAAATGTTGTACCATCATTTTTATCGAAGTCTATGGATGTTGTACCTGAGTTATAAGTACCTCCAGTTGTAAATGTATTTTGTGTTGTTATAAAATAAGGTCCACCAACAACAGGAATGTTATACTCTAATTGAGCACTTTGTGTACTTGTATTGTTATTGGCCACATTTAATGTGTTTCCAGTAACAAATGTGTCAACACCCATGATATCTGAAATGTTTGCCAGTTCAAAACCACTTGTTGTACCTGATAAGAATTTACCTGATAAATTTGTTAAATCATTATAATGTGTAATTTTATTTCTTACCCTTAAATCATAAAGATTCGAACCTACTTCGAAAAAGTTAGATGTCGTACCTGTACCTGCGGGTGTCCATTCTGATGTTGATGTAGTTACACCCGAAAAGAATACTATACCATCTGCGGTATTTACTATCGGTTCCCCTTTTAACAAAGAAGACGGTAAGGGTCTACTTACAATATCCGAATTTTTTAAAATGTGTTTAGTGTTTCTAGTCGCCATTTTTTAGTTTTTATTTATAAATATTAATTATTTAGGAAAAAATTATTTTTTTTAGTTAATAATCTCCACCATTTAAAATATCATCTTGTATTATTGAATTATTGGCGGTTATAGTTCTTGTATTACCAGAACTATCTAACCCCAGATTTAATTCAGGTGTTATAATTTTATTGGTTGATGTCCATACAGTAGAAGTTCCACTAATAGTGTTTACATCTCTAAATCTTTTAACTGGTGTTCCTAAATCGGAACCACCATCATTTAAAGGTAATAAATCATCATGTACTGTAATCGGTGAACAACCATATAAATTAGATGTGTATACGCCTGTACACGCACTTAATACACCATTAATAGTAATACCACTAAATTCAGTTATATTAACGTCAAAAGAAACACCATCATTTCTTATGATATTTAAATTATTGGAATTATCATATGTGAAACCAGTAACAAAGGTGTTAGTATCTAAACTACCAAAAATATCTAATAAATTAGTACCACCACTTAAGATTACAGACGAATTAATTGTATTGGTTGATAATATATCGCTTTCTATCGTTATGGTATCACCACTACAAGAATATATATTATTAGTATAAAAACCAGTACACGCACTTAAAATATCTGTTTCAGTACTTGTAACTATATAATTTTTTTTTATGTTAGAATTGTCGCAACTACTCATAATATCGTACCAGTTATCTCAACGNCAGAAGGTAAATTACCATCCGTTTTATTTACTTTAATGTATAATTCATCACCATTATTAACTGTAAATGGTAATGTTTTAGTAACACCATTTACTTTAAATATCAAAGAAGTTGCGTTAGTAAAATTAGAATCCGTATAAGTTGCATCAATTTCTATAGGAATCTTAACACTACTAACACCTCTATTAAATAATATATTTAAACAAATTGTCTTATTTTGATCATCAACATTAATCTGATATGGTGCCCTAAATAATTCTTCACTAATCTCATAAAACTGAATACCTCTACTAACCGCAGGTGTTACAACAAAGTCATCTTCATCTAAAAGATAACCCATCATTTTTATAGTGAATAATTGTACATAATATTTTCTTTCATCTAAATTAGTAATTTGACTTTCATCACCTATACTATCTAATATAAGTGGTATGGGATGTCCATTTACTCTAATATATTTTTCTAATGCGGAAAATGAAGTCAACATTTTTCTATTCATTTTATTTAAATCCCTCATTCGATTACAGAATAGTCTTACTTCATACATAATATCTACAGATATTGGTTGGGGTATTTTATAAATGTCATAACCTTTTCTATTACCATCCCACGTAGGTATTTTCATATATGTAAATGTCGGTCTACCAGGAATATTAAATGAACCTGCGTAGTTTGTACCTTGTTGTGCATCAGGTTTTCTAACCACAGTTATAAAAGGTAGTTTAATATTTTTATCTATATCAGAATATTGCCAAGTTTTACTAAATTCCGCCCATCTTTGTGCAGTTAAAAATATTACAGGTACTTTCTCACCCGCCAATGTTAAATCAATTTCATTGTTGACGTAGTTAACCAACTCACCATCCATATCTTCATGAAGAATTCCTTTTGGGAGATAAGTACCTTTATTTGCAATGTCATCTAAGATACTTTGTCTTTGTTCGAACCCTTGTTTATGTGGTGTTATTTTTAAATCTTTTCTATAGTTCTTTGGTAATCCCATAATTATCTTCCGTCAAATTCATCTAAGTCTGTAGGTACACAAGTTATTGTTCTATAGAATCCTTTATATCCTACCATTGTATGTGCGTTATCTGCAAATATTTTACCATCATTAGAAACGGTAAAGTATTTTGTTTTTGTTTCAGTTTCAGGATAACCAATATAATCACCATAACTAATATCAACACCTAATTCATCTAATTGATCTTGATACACACCTAAAGTAATATTACCCCTCTCTAAATATCTCATTGAACCATCAGAGTTGTAGTTTTTGTTAGTTGGTGCGGCGTAATTAAAATTCACAGGAATCTCAATAGGTGGTTTAAATCTTATCTCACCTTTACCCGCTTCACCATATATATCGTCATTGGTGGTTTCAGTTCTATCTACCCTATAAAGAATAACTTTAATATTGATATCACCTTCTAACCATTCTCTTCCAAAATCGATGTCTAACTCAAAATCTTCTTGAGAGTAAAACTTATTTAACCTCTCAATCGGTACTCTTTTTGGTTGTGTCATATATCTTTTATAGATAAATATTTATTTTTAAGAAAAAAATCCTTATTATTATAATTATGTTGGATGTTAAGGATATTAAAAATCTTGACAGTGAAGATTTACTCATGACATATGAGGGTAAAAACCCTTATATAAAGTACATGCGCAAAAAAAAGGAAACTGAAAAAAATTATTTTCTTACTAATAATCAGTCGAATTATGTAAAAAATTATTTTACCCTCGAACCAAAGGAATTAAATAAAGTTATAGAACTAACTAATTATTTTTCTGAAGAATTAAAAGAAGAACATAAATTAAAAATAACACCTAAAAAAATATTTGTGGAAACTTTATTGGCGGAATCGGACAAAGCGATACACGTTATATGTAAGTTATATAAAAACCAAAAAGATGTTAAATTATTATGGATACCTAAAACACAAATATTAGATGATATTCATTATGAAGATATTGATGTAGATATAGACTTTGACAAATACTCTAAATTAGATAAAAGAGGATGGAGGGCGTTTAAACATCAAGAAGATGGTATTAAGTTCTTAATGAAGAACAAAAAGTGTATTTTGGCGGACGACATGGGTTTAGGGAAAGCCCAGTGTGTTAATTCAGAAGTATTTACACCCTATGGAAGAGAAAAAATAGGTAATATAAAATCAGGTGATTATGTTATCGGTTCTGATGGAAAACCTACTTTAGTTGAGGCGGTATACCCACAAGGGGTTAAGGATTTATATAGGGTAACATTTAATGATGGGTATTCTACGTTATGTTGTAAAGAACATTTATGGACTGTAAGTAGTAATAATAGTGGAGAAAACTCTAAAAATAGAGAAAATAAGTATCACACACTAAGTGTTGAACAAATGATTGATGAAAAATTAGAGTTAGAACAGTATGGTAAAGGGTGGAATAAAAAAAGATCTTATAAATTTAAAACTTATTATAAAACTAATAATGGTCAAAATAAGTGGCAAATACCTATAGTGAAGACAATCCAATTTAGTAATGATGATAAATTACCTATTGATCCATATTTGTTAGGTGTTATCATTGGTGATGGCCATATATCTAATTCAGGTTATATTAGAATTTTATTAGACGGAAATGATTTTGACGAAATATTTACTAATCAATTTATTAATGAGGGTAAAGAACAAAATGGTAATAGAATCAATTTAATTAATACTATTAAAAAAGAAATTANATCATTAGGTTTAAATGGTAAATTATCATACACTAAATTTATTCCTGATATCTATAAATATTCCTCATTAGAGGATAGACTCTCTATTCTACAAGGACTTATGGATACTGATGGTCACTGTATGAAATCAAAAAACGGTAATTTTAATGGGACAGAATACTCAACAGTGTCTGAAAAATTAGCCGATGATGTTGCCGAAATAGTACATTCTTTAGGTGGAATTGTTAGAAAAAAAAGTAGGGTTGGGTCTTACAAAAAAGAAGACGGTACTATAGTAAAGGGTAGAATAAACTATAGACTTAATATAAAATTACCTGAAGGTATGAATCCTTTCAGACTTAAAAGAAAATCTGACGAATATAATCCACCGAAAAAATATAAGATAGGTAGATATATAAAAGATATAAAATTAGAAAAACAGGGTGAGGCGGTATGTATTCAAGTTGCAGCAGAAGATCACTTATATGTTACAGAACATGGTATAGTAACTCACAACACATACCAATCCATAGTCGCAGCATTAGAATGTAACGCAGAGAGAGTTTTAATAATTTGCCCTTCATCACTCAAAATAAATTGGATGAGGGAAGTACAAAATTTTTGTGATGACGTATCAATAATTACAGGGTCTTATTGGGATCCTGCGAGATTCACAATCATTAACTATGACATCCTCAAAAATTTCCACACAGTTAAAGAAAAAAATAAAGAATACGAAGAGTGGGAATTGAGGAGAGAAATTGCAGACTTCAATCCTGATTTATTAATATTAGATGAGGCACATTATGTTAAAAATCACAAATCAAAAAGAGGTGCGATATTAAAAGATTTATCTAAGAATTTTTCATGTGAAAGAGTATGGTTATTAACTGGTACACCTATCGCAAATAGACCTATGGATTACTATAATTTATTATCTATTATTGATTCACCAATAACAAACAATTGGGTTCATTACGCAAAAACTTATTGTGAAGGTATGAGATTTAGAAAGGGTGGTAAATATGTATGGGTTACTAAAGGGGCGTCTAATTTAGATGAGTTAGCATCTAAAACAAAAAGGACAATATTAAGAAGAAAAAAAGAAGATGTCTTAGATTTACCTGAAAAATTGATCACACCAGTTTATTTAGAATTAGAAAATGTAGATGGTTATAAATCTGTATGGGAAGATTACTTAACGAAAAGAAAGTTAGAAGGTAAAAAAGGTAATCCTGCGAGAGACTTAGTAGAGATGACATTACTTAGAACTTTTATTGCGATGGAAACTGTACCCTATTCTATTGAAAAGGCGGAAGAGGCGTTAGAGTTAAATAAAAAAGTTATTATATTTTGTAACTTTAATGATGAGATGGATGCATTTAACAGACACTTCGGTAATAAGGCGGTATGTGTNAGAGGTGGTATGTCAGATAAACAAAAACAATTATCAGTAGATAGATTTCAAGAAGANGATAGTTGTAANGTATTTGTAGGACAAATTAANGCNGCNGGTGTGGGATTAACACTAACTAAGGCGGAGATTGTTATTATGAACTCTTTAGATTGGGTTCCNGGAAATCACGAACAAGCGGAAGATCGTGCATATAGAATAGGACAAAAGGAAACTGTTAATATTTATTATATGTTAATGGATGATACTATTGATACTTTAGTATGGGATATACTAAATGAAAAGAAAAAGATTATTGGAACCATTATGGGTGAAGATGACATAATAAATGAATTTATAAATAAAATAGAAGATGAAAGTTAAAGTATTCTCAATGAAAGGATGTCCACATTGTGACAACTTAAAAAATCAATTAAAAGAAAGTAATATAGATTTTATTGAATTGGATGTGGATGAACATGAAGAATTGTATGAAAAATTCTCTAAGAAAGTTAATAATGAATATCTACCTGCGATTTTAATCGAAAAGACTGCGTTTTTACCTGATAGATCATTTCAGACAATAAATGAAGCAGTAGAATTAGTTAAAAAACACCTTCAGGTGCTTTAGAATCGTGATCACCGTTTAGATTAAAGTTCCAGTTCTCATTACTATTCTCATCTATAATGTCACCCAACATATTAATTATTGTGCTATGTTGTTTACCATTTAATCTTGAAGAGAAAGCTTCTTGTCTTCCATAATCTGTAACTAACATAGATTTAACTTTTTCTAATACATGTCTAAGGTTTTTATTTTCTACATTTTCTAATGCAGATTCAATATCTCTAAGGGCGGAATTTAAGTGGTTTAATGCCTTTGTTGATAATCCTAATGCGATTTCATCTTTTGTGTCATATACATCCGTACCCTCAAACCCATTAGGGTTATCTAATTCTTTAAAACTATGACTAGTTTCTTCTTTTAAAATTCTTTTAATTATATTTCTCATCATATTTTTCTTCTACCTTTATCATAAATATCATATTGTTTTCTAAATACTCTTGGTTGACTATACCAATTATCTTTAGTATCCTCAAAATCACGTTCTGTTTTATAGTTACCTTTACTATCTACACTAACCAAATCCAACTCTTCATTACTATTAAAATTATATTTATCATTTAATAACCCTATTTTACTAACATATTCTTTTGTTAATTGTTGTATTTTTTGTTTATATTCTTTAGTAATCTGTTCTGACTCTTCACTAAACCCTTTAATGTCATTAATTGCGTCTTTGACGTTAACATAATCGTATCTTTCTCCTTTACCTACTATTTTACCTTCTTTGTTATAAAAGCTTTGATATCTATCACCCGCAATATTATCTAAAATAGATCTTTGATAATCTTTATGTGGATTATCCCCAAAACTTCCATGTCCCTTCTTATCCACATCCTCAACTTTCATATTGGCGAATAAATTCCAGTGTTCAGGGTTAAAATAAAATATAATTTTTTTACCAATTTCTGGGATATATGACTCCCAACTATATTTTTTATGTGCAACATATAATTCAGTACTTGGTGATATACTTACTTCTGGTGAAGTTAAATCATCATCGTATTTATCTATTTCATCGTCTGTGACCTCGAGTAATATTTTTCTAATAAGATTTTTCATCATTTAATAAATATTGCAATATTTATAAATAAACATATTAATATGCCGAATTCTTTAAACGATAATTTAAAAACAGAACTATTTAACCAAATTAGACATAGGTTAGGAGCACCTGTTAGAAAAATTGAATTGGATTGGGATCAAATGAATTCCCTTTTAGAAACTGCAATAGAAGATTATGCACAAAGAGTGCAAGATTGGTTAATTGAAAACCAATGGTCTTCTGTATTAGGTAAAGAGGCAGACAAAGTAGACATTGCGTTCGCATTAACTACAAGATCCTTAGACTTTGAGAGTAACTTCTCTTACGCATATTCTAAACAAGTGGGATTACAACAAAGAGGTCCTTGGGAACTTAAAAAGGATTATGTTACAATAGTCAAAAACCAACAAGTATATCAGATACCAGCAGGTAGAGAAATTAATGAGATATT
>JGI26081J50195_1000574_pt1 | contig 15727 bp, 10 predicted proteins | sample SaaInl74LU_5_DNA_FD_50195 | JGI IMG/M metagenome (IMG submission 50195) | reverse complement strand
ATAAGCATAACCGTAATGTCCTGTCAAAGAGCAATCACCGGATGTGAATTCAATTGTTACGTTTTGTCCGATATATGCGCTCAAATTTGTAAAAACCGTTTNCCAATTTTTATAGAGAACTGTTGAGCCACCGTAGAAAATTGATTGATAATCTGAAGCGGTAGTAGCATCGGCNATCACGGAATATTCACCGCAATTCACATTATTTCCGAGCGAATCAATTACTCGAACCGTGAAGTAAGGCAACTGGTTCAAAGAATGTCCACCTGGTGACTCAAAAATAACGGCGTAACTGTAAGTGAATAAATAGTTGGTTGCATCAACCAAAAAAGTTTGTTTTAATCGTGCCGCTCTAGCTCCTACACCTGTTCCATTTCCTAGACGCACAGAAAAATTACCGTTGAGAGGATTTACTCTTGGAATTCCAGTTACTGGGTCAACGCCTCCCCCGAAAACGGTATGATAAGGCCCCGGACCTACGGCAAACTCACCCGCATAACTATATGGCGTGGCTCCTGTAACATTTCCTCTGGTCAAAGTCCAGCCCGTAAAGTCACCTGTTTCAAAATCCATGTTGACACATGGCCCATTTGGTTGTTTTGAAGAAGAATTTGGAATTGGCTGCGGTGAGCCTTGAATCCCAGGCATATTTTGTTGAACAAAAAGAATCTTTGCTTGATACGCGTTATCAACATCCAATTGAGAAACCGAAGTTCCGTTTTCCAACTCGGTATGAATCGAATCATACATATCTTGATATTGAAAATCAATATAATCAACTAGAATTTGATTCTGATAATCATTTGGAGTAAGCCCAATATTTTGTTCGAAATCCGCAAGAGTTTTTCCAGCGAAGAGGTCTTCAATTTCTGAATGCCCATGTTGAGCAAACAAATTAAAACCGCACAAAATTAACGAGAGNAANAGTAGATTTTTCATGGCGTGTAGATTTGTTTCTTATATACTAAACGTTTTAGCTGAANCATAGTTGCTACCACTAAACTATGCGCGCATTGCTNTTTTCTGGCTCTTNAGGACTAAATAAATAGGATTCATCTACAAAAATTATGTCTTCATCTACAATAAATTTATTGTATGCGCACATAGCTTTTCTTCCGATTAATAGGAACCGTCGAATAAATACATCGTGTGAATGAATANTTTATACCTTTCAATTCACAAAAAATCGACGATTTGAATAATAATTCAGGTGATTTTCGAGAAAATCAATCAAATCGAATCCCGAACTAGTATTCTATTGGCCTGAATAAATTGATTTGGATTTAGATATCCTTCTGTTTTTGAACTATAACCAGGCCCGATAGGCATTGCTATACTGTCTCGAATTTCGAAATGGAGATGTGCGTAATAAGACCCATGCGCCGNGCCAATAGTGCCGATTTGTGTTCCTTTTTGAATCCAATCGTCTTTTTTTACCAAAATTTCATTACAATGCCCATAGAGTGATTCAACCTGAGTTCCATCCTCGAGATAGTGAATTACACGAATCACATTTCCCCAGGATTGATTGTAATCTTCGGCAAACGTTACGTAACCATTCGCAACAACATAAACAGGATCACCCAAATCAGAATCCCCTCCATCTATTCCATTCCAGTCATCACCGAGATGGTTATTTTTCCCAAAACCTNGCGCATTATAATACCCCTTAGCGTCTGGAGGTCCAACAGGCCAGTCGAATCCATCAGCTATTAATTCAGGAATAAACGTTTCTGATTTAGGCTCAAGGATTGGACTTTTTTTTGATTTGTGTATTCGAACAGGCGAAAAGAATAAACGAAAGAGGTATAAGTACATGCATAGCTAAACAATGCATTTTACTCCCAAAGTAACGAGATTGACCCCTATTTGGAAATTAAATACCCTCCCTGTTTTCCGCTACTAGGCCCTAGTTCAATTCGAACATCCGCAAACGCGATTAAATATGCACTGTGATCTACGAAAACAATCGTATCGCCAGCGCTTACCATTGACTCAAAAACAGCCTTTAGTTGAAGTAGGTCATTCTGATGCAATCCGATACTTGGCTCATCGATGAGAATCAATCGCTTTTTCCCCGATCCATTTAATAGATGCTTGACTAACTTTATGCGCTGCGATTCTCCACCAGACAAAGTATTCCCGGCCTGACCCAGTTTTAAATGACCCAAACCAATACTATTCAAAGCCTTCAAAATATGGAGGATTTTCTCCGTTTCAAAAAAATCGAGAGCTTCTCTAACGGACAATTCCAATACTTCACCGACTGACTTTTCTTGATACGAAATCAGCGCTGTGGTTCTTTGATATCGCAAACCATCACACTCTTCACAATGAGTCCAGACATCACTCATGAAATCCAAACTTGTCTTTTCCCTCCCATAACCGTTGCAAGCGAGGCATCTTCCTTGTTTACGTTGATAATTAAAGTGTGCCTTTTTTAAACCAGCATCTCGAGAGGTCTTAAGCTTCGAGAAAAGAATCGCAATTTTATCCAAAAGCCCCATATAAGTAGCAGGAGTAGATAGTGCATTTAACGCCAGCGGTTTTTGATCAATGAAAATAATTTCTTGTGCGTCCTTTTTAAACTGCTCATAACCAAAAACATCGCTGCAGCCAATACTCTTTTCAGCTTGGAATGACTGATAAAGTACATCACGCATTAATGTTGATTTACCACTTCCAGACGGCCCCACAATTGCTGTGATTTGTCCTTCAAAAAGAGTAACATCGATACTTTTGAGATTGTTAAGTTTAGCGCCTTTTACTCCAAACGAATCTCCCTTAATACGCTCTTCTTTTAGCCTCGACCTGCTCTCGAACACTTGAGAATTCAAGCTTTTCAGCATAGGCGATTTGGATGGAGTCCCCTGAAATAGCAATTCTCCTCCTCGTTTTCCAGATTCCGGTCCCATTTCAATAACATAGTCTACCTCAGCTATGAAATCAGGGTCGTGCTCAACAACAATTACTGTATTTCCATTAGAAATGATCTCACGCAATTTTGCTACGAGTAATTTAATTTGATTTCTATCCAATCCCATCGTTGGTTCATCCAGAACATAGGTCACTCCGTGCAAATGCGAATTGAGCTGTGCAGATAGTAATACCTTTTGATACTCACCACCAGAAATGGAGCGTGAAGACCGATCCAATGACAAATATCCAAGTCCTAAATCTGAAAGTGTTTTTAAAATTTGAAGGACTCCTGGAAGCACCGTTTTGGCAATAGCACTCTTCATTTCACCCAATGATTTTCTCGGTTCTTCAATGCGGGAAATCAACTCATCAATACTTAATTGAGTGAATGAATGAATGTTGAAATCAAGGAATTCCGTTTCTAATAAATGACTTTTTAAACGACTCCCATTACATGTTGGACAGGTTATTTCCTCCAATAAAACATCGATATTTTGAAGATTTTTATTTCCTTTTTTTCGCTCAAATTCTTGGTTGATATAGTTGCAAAATCCCGACCATTTCGATTTTAAGTTTTGAATTCCTTCACGCGATTTGTTCTTGAAGTGCCATTCAACTTCCCATTCTTTGTCGCCTGTACCATACATTACCAGCTTCTGCTGTTCCTCGGTTAGTTCTTTCCACGGCTGATTCAAATTCCATGAGTTGATTTCAAAAATGGTTTGCAAGGTTGCTATGAATTGACTGTTGGGATTCCCGTAATAGTCCAATGCTTTGTTTGTAGAGACTGCACCATTAATCAAGGATTTATTGGGATTTTCAATGACTTTATTTGGGCTACAACTCTCCACAAAGCCAATTCCCAAGCAGGTTTCACAAGCTCCTAAATGATGATTGAACGAAAAGTGCTGGGCCGAAATTTCTTTATGATCGATACTAGCTAGTCTCGCGTAAAGTAATCTCAGATTGTCTTGAATTCCAGATAAAGTCCCGACGGTTGATCGCTTCGAAACTGCCGCTTTGTTTCTTCTCAACGCAATAGCTGGATTGAGACCTTCCACCTCCCTAAAATCTGCTGTACTATTTTGTTGCACAAAGCTTCGACTGTAAACCGAAAGAGATTCCGAAAAACGGGCATTGGCCTCTGCAAAAAGAGTGTCGTAAACCAATGACGATTTCCCACTACCTGAGAGTCCTATGACTACCGAGAGTCGGTTTTTGGGGAATGAAACGTCAATATTCTTTAGATTATTGGTCGAAACGCCATAGAAATCGATTGAATCTCGCTTCATCTGACTGAACTTTAAAGTTTTACTTTCGGATTTTTTCTCTTGCGACCTTGGAACTCCTTGATAAATCAATTGACCGCCATTTTTTCCACCACCCGGCCCCAGATGAATTTGCCAATTTGCAGCTGAAATTATGGACTGATCTTGCTCAATGCAAACAACAGTGTTACCACCATCTACGATCTTAAAGAACATGGCAAGAAGTGATTTCAGATCCGAATAATGCAATCCAATGCTCGGTTCAACGATAATGTACAAAGCATTTCCAGAATCCCGTTTTTGAAGTTGATTGGCAATCTTAATTCGTTGCGCCTCTCCACCGGAAAGTGTTATTGATGACTGTCCTAATTTCAAGTAACCCAGTCCGATATCACGAAGCGTTTCAAGGCCATTTCGGATTTTTTGTAGCGCTTTCAAATCTTCATTCATAAAGAAATCGAGCGCTTGTTCGACAGAAAGCTCATAAATCGCGGCAATCGACTTATCATTGAATTTAATCTCCAACGTTTCTGGGTTGAACCGATCTCCTCCACATGTACCACAAAGAATTTCCACCTTGCCCAGAAAGTGCATTCCCATTTGAATTTTCCCAGCACCTTGACAGGTTTCGCATCGTCCGCCCTTGTTGTTAAAAGAAAAACGCGATTTAGTATATCTTCGTTTTTTGGATTCTGGCAAACTCGCAAAAAGATCTCTGATGGAATCAGAAATCCCCAAGTACGTGGCTGGGTTGCTTCGAGGCGTTCTCCCAATTGGCGATTGATCAACAAAAATTAACTGATCCATGCGATCCAAATTCTCGATAGATTGAGCAGAAACCGACTGGAATGATTCTGGCTTCAGTTGGAGTTCCATTGCTTTTCGCAAGGTTTCAATCACCAATGCTTTTGTTCCAGAGCCCGACTTTCCATTCACAACATTCAAGGCATTGATTTTGAAGGCAACATCGATATTCTTTAAGTTCTTAGCGGTGCAACCTGCAAATCGAATTTCTTCTAAAAACACCTTTTCTTCGCCCTGTAAATCAACATAATCTTTCGTGAGCGCTTGGTACGTTGGACTAATGTCCTTCAAGGTTTTTAGCTTCAAGAAATTAGAAAACGTGCCATTAAAAAGAAGCTCTCCGCCCTTCATTCCTGCTTTTGGACCGATATCTATAATCCAATCGGCATTTCGAATCGTATCCAAATCATGCTCCACAACTATCACAGTATTTCCCTTCGAAACCAGGTGCTTCAAATGAGCGATCATGTTTGCATTTTCCTCAGAAGTCAGTCCAATGCTGGGTTCGTCCAATACATACAACACATCGCTCAAAGGCGCGGTAAGTTGATTCGCCACTCGGATTCGCTGGGCTTCACTGGCAGAAAGCTCCGTTGCGGGCTGATCCAACGTTATATGCGAAACTCCCAAGTCGTCGAGTAACATGATCTTTGTTTGCATCTTCTCTACTATCGCTTTTGCAACAGCACTCCATTTTCCTTGAGCAATCCACGCACTTAATTCTTTGATCTCATATCGGGCGACTTCAGCAATTGTATTTCCGTTCACAGTTACGCTCAAAGCCTTTTGATTGATTCTATCTCCGTTGCACTGAGAACAAACGACAGATGAAACATACCTGAGAATATTCTCATTACGATCGCGACGAAGTATGTCTGACATTATTGGAATCATTCCCTTGTAAAAACCTTCTTCTCTCGGCTTTGCTTTAATCCCAGTCCACTTCAGACGCGACTCCAAACTATGTTTTCCGAAAGGCACTTTTATTTTTACACTTCCGAATAAGATCACATTTTGCTGATCGAGCGTTAAGTCATTCCATGGTATATCGACATGAAATCCTTCCGCCTGACAAACATCATTTAATACTTCCATCGTTACTTGCGAGTACATTATATAGCCAGTAGGCAAGGTTGGGGCTAAAGCTCCTTCTCGAAGGGTTTTTTCAGGATTCGTAACTAGCTTATTCACATCTACCTTCTCCTCAAGTCCTATGCCTGTGCATTTCTGGCATTGTCCTTCCTGGGTATTAAAAGAGAAAAGTGCGCGAGAGAGCCTAATCTCCTGATCTGTTTCTCCAACGCGTNCGTACAAGAGTCTCAGTAAATCGTACAAATCCGACATAGTGCCTGCTGTTGAGCGTGCATTCGCCGCAGTTGTTTTCTGGCCAATTGCAATTACAGGGGAAAGTCCTTCGATGGAATCCACTTCGGGTTTACTGAGTTTCCCAGCATACAATCGCGCAAAAGTAGGCAGCGTTTCGAAATATCTTCGTTGTCCTTCACGAGCGATAATATCAAATGCCAAACTCGACTTTCCAGAACCAGAAACACCCGTCACTACAATCAATCTATTGTGAGGAATATCCAGTGAAATATTTTGAAGATTGTTGGCTCTCGCTCCCCGAATGGAAATTTGATGTGCATCCATTTTTTAAAGATAAGAAGAGTGAGGACTTTTGGAATAAGGAATAATGAGTTAAGAATGATTGGTTTCTCCAACGGAAAATCAATTCCCCCTTCGGAGGGGGTTAGAGGGAGGAGTTTCATAATTAGAAATTATGAATTCAAACTCACTCCACTACGGCATTTGAAATCTTTCCAAATATTCGGCGCGACGCGTCATCATGTTCCGAAGGAACTTCTTGTTGAGCGCCCAGTAATGATCCTTGTGAAATTGCATGAACTCACCATCGGCATGAAAACTGAAGATTTCTGTGTCGTAAAGAGTTAATTTTCGGAAGGGAATCACCCAAGAGTAACGCGTGTTTTTAACGTTGAAGTGTAAGATCACTCCAATCGGTCTAAGCTCAATATTGCAATACACCAAACCCGTAGCTTTCTCCAAAATCTTTTCGAAGCCAGCGCTACTTTTCTCAATGAGCATTCGATGCGAACCGATAGGTTCACCACTTAATTTCTTTCGTAAACCGAATGCTTTCCCTACTTCCTTCTCAATTTTTCGTTTGAGTTCAGGATCTATGTATGTGCTATCGTGTATCATAGCGTTCTCTTAATTATTCCCGAAAAATGGAGCATCTATGGCAGAGTCGAATTTAAACGCTGAGTCGTTTTCCGCTTTATCTAATTTATTACTGATGGTCAAACTCCAGAGAACTAATTCCATACAGAATAATTTGTCTTCATCGTTTAACGTGGCTCCAAATTCATTCACCAAATCAACAAGCGGTTGAATAGAAGTCAAATTTGACTTAAACTCTTCGTCCGTGTCTGTGTAATTCAGCTCTAAGAAATTAGAATCGAACCAAGAAATGACATCGGTGTACGGCGTTTTCACTCCTTCCTTCTCTAACTTCGGAATTCTTGGGAAGATTTTCTCAAATTGCGTCATTACCGCGTTATCGATTAGGATCCTCGCGACTTCATCAGCGCCTTCCTGCTCTCCTTCATATACCAACTCAATTTTCCCAGTGATGGATGGAACAATGGAGATAAAATCGACCAATCGAACCGAGGTTTTCTTAGAACCTGTTTCGATTAAACGCAATTTTGCTGCTGCGAAAAGATTTTCCATCGCGCTAATAGTCAAACGGGCACTCACTCCACTTTTCGCATCAACGTATTCGCTATCTCTTGCCTCAAAAGCAACCTCTTCCAACAAGTTTTTTGCCATTTCTGGAATTGAGATATGGGATTTATCTGCTTCAGAGATCTTGGCTTCCTGTTCGGTAATGGATCGCGCCAACTCAATCGATTTAGGGTAATGAGTGAAGATTTGAGATCCAATTCTATCTTTCAATGGCGTTACAATACTTCCACGATTGGTGTAATCTTCAGGGTTCGCTGTAAATACAAATTGAATGTCCAAAGGCATTCTCAACTGAAAACCGCGAATTTGAATGTCGCCTTCTTGTAAAATATTGAAAAGAGAAACTTGAATTCTTGCCTGTAAATCCGGGAGTTCATTGAGAACAAAAATGGAACGATTGGCTCTTGGGATCATTCCGTAATGCAATACGCGCTCGTCAGAATACGGCAATTTTAAGGTTGCCGCTTTGATTGGATCTATATCTCCGATTAAGTCAGAAACATTGACATCCGGTGTCGCTAACTTTTCAAAGAAACGGTTGGATCGATGCACCCAAGCTATAGGAGTTTCGTCTCCATTTTCTTCGATTAAATCGCGTGCATATTTCGAAATTGGATTGAACGGACTATCATTGATTTCAGAACCTTTTACAATAGGCATGAATTCATCCAACAAATCGACCATGCTTCGCGCAATTTTCGTTTTCGCTTGACCTCTCAAACCGAGAAGGTTGATATGATGTCCAGCTAAAAGTGCTTTTTTCAATTGTGGAATCACGGAATCTTCATATCCCCACAAACCTTCAAATGCGGGTTCTTTCGCTTGAATTCGTGCTATTAGATTGGCTTGAATTTCTTCGCTGATTGTTTTATCCTTATAACCAGAATCCTTCAGCTCCTTAAATGTAATCTCTTTCTTCATCTTCTAATTAAATCCGTTTTATTCTATTTTTTTCGTAGTCTTCAAATATCATTTCACCCAACCCAGAAAGTCCTGTCAGAAAGGCCTTTCCTTGATTTTGAGCAGTGAAAATTTCAACAAATCTTCTTAAATATGGGTCTTGCGCAATCATAAACGTAGTGATGGGGATTTTTAATTTCCGTGCCTGCGCTGCCTTATTCAGACATTGTTTCACAATCATTTCATCAAGACCGTTACTGTTTTTGTAAAACTCTCCGTTGGGCAGTTGAATACAACTTGGCTTGCCATCGGTGATCATGAAAATCTGCTTGTTCGTGTTTCGCTTTCGGCGAAGAATGTCCATCGCTAATTCAAGTCCAGCAACAGTATTCGTATGATAAGGGCCGACTTTCAGATAGGGCAAATCTTTGACCTGAATTGGCCAAGCTTCGTTCCCAAAAACGATGATATCAATCGTGTCCTTAGGATATTTTCGCCTAATCAACTCAACCAATGCCATGGCTACTTTTTTTGCTGGAGTAATGCGGTCTTCACCGTAAAGAATCATAGAGTGACTGATATCAATCATCAAGACGGTACTCATTTGCGCTTTGTGTTTCGTTTCCTCAACGATCAAATCATTTTCGGTCATCCTTAAATCTGAAATCCCGTGATTGATCTGCGCATTTTTCAAACTTTCTGTCATGTTGACTAGCGACATGTCATCACCATATTGATACGACCGATTCTCTCCGTCTTTTTCATCGCCAACTCCAATTTTGGTCGTTTTATGACTTCCCAACCCACTTTTTCTCAGCTTTCCGAAAATTTGATCAAGCGCATACTTTCTCAAGGCAGCTTCTAACTTTGCTGTGAGAACACTCTTTCCTTTTCCTGCTCCAGTATTTCCATCTTCTGGATCGATTTCTTCTTTGATATATCCTTTCTTAATAAGATCTGCTTTGAAATCCTCTAAAGTGTAATCATCGTTGAAAATATCGTATTCACGATCTAGTGTATCGAGCCAATCAAATGCTTCGTCCAAATCACCAGAAGTGTGTGTCAATAATTCCTTGAAAATATCGAAAACGCGATCGAAATGCGACGTTTCCTTCGGTACGTGTTTGCTGAATGTGAACCCTTTTCCAAAATCAAACGCTATTCCTTCCATCCCACTATTTTTGTCTCGTGTTCAACTGCCTGTCTAAGTTACGGAATTATTTGAATACCATGGTAAGTTTTAATTAGAAATTGCGGAATCCAAATCTAAAAAATGGGAATCTATATTTCTTGTGAAGGAATGGTTTGAGAAGGAACGCCACTATTCAGGACAGCAATCATTTTTGCAGCGATATCCTTGGCTTCAACAGCACGATACTTTTTCAGTGGGCCGATCATTATTGGTTTTAAAAAACGAAACAATCCAGCCGCGAATCCTTCTCCAGATCGGTGCTCATTTCGATCCCCAACAATCAAACTAGGCTGAAGAATATAGGTCGATTTGATACCAGACTCTTTTACTGCTTTTTCCATATCGCCTTTGATTCGATTGTACTCAAACAAACTTTTTGAATTCGCACCCAAGGCAGAAACTACAGCAAATCCTTGAACATGATTCTCTTTTGCCAATTGGGCAGCGGTCGCGGGAATTCCAAAATCGATTGCGCGATAAAGTTCTTTGTCTGGTGTCTTCTTTTTCGTAGTGCCAATACAGCAATAAACCTCGTCCCCAGTGAAATCAGCTTTGAATTGCTCCATTTCCAACAAATCGCCTAAAAATTCCTGAATTTTTTCGTGTTCTATTCCACAGCTGGATCGCGAAAAAAGCTTAACGGTATCGTACCTATCGTCAGAGAGTAATTGATCTAGAACGAGGCTTCCTGTAAGTCCTGTAGCACCGAGAATGATTGCGGTTTTTGGCATCTGCATCTATTTTTTTGATTTATTTTTCTCTATCTCACAACAGGCAACAAAATTCGGCTGGTTCCATATACCGTATGCTCCGCTTTTTCAAAATCAGATTTCTCTGCTTTGTAGATATTTTCAACGTAATTTTGCGGATTTAAATCGAAAAGTGGGAACATAGAGCTTTGCACTTGAATCATAATTCGATGTCCTTTCTGAAAAGTATGCCGTACTTCTAAAAGTGGAACTTCGACTTCGGATTTTTTGTTTTTCTTGAAAGGTTTTGGATCCTCAAAGCTGTCTCGGTAACGACCTCTTATATAGCCCACGCGGACTAATTTTTGATACCCGTTCATCTTCACTCCTTCCGCATCAGTAGAATCTGCAATTCGATCCATAGGAAGAACATCGATCACTTTCACGTATACATCTGCATCACCATGATCGGTTGAAAAATCAATCAAAGCGCGAATTACCCCTGATACATCGACATCCTCTGTGAGAACATCACTGGTAAATGTAAGAACATCTGGTCGCTTCGATGCAAAACGTTGATCGCCATTCATATAATATTTTGGCGCCATTATGTGAAAGTTATCATCCTCAATGAACGGAACAGGATGCTTTGGATCTGAAATGAAAATCGAATTGGAGCGCGATGCTGATTGACTTAGATTGCCCGTCGCACCCAAATAGAAGGTGATCGTATCTTTTTCTTGGAAAAAGGGATCGTTGTCGTAGGTTTCCCATTCGTGAGTGCCCATATTGAATACTTTCGCGGTGAAATCAAGTGGCTCTCCTTTTCCCTTTAAATGATATTCAAAATAAGGGAATTCTATTTCAGATTGATACTTTTCACCCAGACTGTCCCCGTAAAAAATATTGCCCAAACGATAACTTCCATTCCGCAATTTTGGATGACCATGCGACCAAGGACCTAGAACTAATTTTGCACTGCTATTAGGCGCTTTTGAATTTAATGTTCGGAATGATTTAATTATTCCATATAAGTTTTGCTCATCTGTCCATCCACCAACAACCATCGTTGCACACGAAGCTTCATTCAAATATTGTAACCAATTTCTTTCTTGGCGATACGCATCATAATTTGGGTGATTTGTGATGTTTTCCCAAAAAAAGTTATTCGGTGCGATCACATCATTGAATTCCGTCAACGCCATTCTATTTAGAAAAAAATCGTAGTAATCTACCCTAAGTCCATTTTTTCCATCTACAGTAAACGGCTTATCGTTTACGTTGTACCAAGACTCCTGCGTTGGCTCTGTTTTCTGAACTCCAAAAACATCCATCACTGGCAAGTAATTCAAACCGTAAAGTCCATAACGATTAAAATCTTCGAAGTAAAAATTAGTTACTGGCGCCATTGCCAAAACTGCTTTTAAGTTCGGGTGTTTCGAAACAGCAGAGACGAGACTAGTATGTCCCAAATAAGAATTCCCATATTGGCCGATGTTCCCATTGAAATTTTTCAAGTTGTCAACCAGCCATTCAAAAGTATCGTAGCTATCCGTTACTTCATCGGTCTTTGTGGAGTCTTTCCATGAGTACGGAGGTTTGGTATTTTCAAACTGCCCTTCTGACATCCAGCGTCCACGCATGTCTTGGCGAACAAAAATGTAACCAGATGCCACCAAATCAGGATTGTGCATTAGTTTATCTGGCATTGTGTCCTTGCCGTATGGCTGAACACTATAGGGCGTCCGAATCATTAACACAGGATAGTCTTTTGATTGATCCTTGGGCTGGTAGATAGTCGTGAAAAGTTTTACCCCGTCGCGCATTGAAATCGCAACTTCCCTTTTTGAATAATCATCAATGGTAAAGTCTTGTGCCTGTGANAACCAACCGAATAAAACGGTCATCGAAATAAGAATGAGTCGCATGTATAAAGTTTGGTGCAATTTACCAATTTAAAACAACCCGTGGATAGCAGTTAGCGCTTGTTGGGCGGGAAATTGACTAAATTTGAAAAGAACAATTTCGATATGCAAGTAACCCTCCGACCATTTAACAACGACGATAAAGCATCACTCATAGCACTGGCAAACAACAAAAACATCAGCAATAATTTGTTCGATNCCTTCCCATTCCCGTATACTTCAGAGGCTGCAAATGCATTTTTGAAAGACGCCATTGAAACAATCCCACATCAACGTTTAGCGATAACCTTCAATGGGGAACATGTTGGCAATATCGGTTTACACCCACTTCAAGATATCTACAGAAATACAGCAGAAATTGGTTATTTCGTAGGAGAGGAATTCTGGGGAAGGGGCATTGCTACTGAAGCTCTTAAGCAGATGATTGATTATGGTTTTTCCGAGTTGAAACTTCGACGAATTTCCGCGGGTATAATGGATTATAACAAAGCCTCCGCGAGGGTTCTGGAGAAAGTCGGATTTCAATTTGAAGGTGTTTCCAAAGGGGCAATTTTAAAAAATGGCGTTGTTTGCGACGAAATACGCTTTGGGATTTTGAACCAATAATTGAGTCCCCTGTACTAGGTGATGAATTGTTAAATAAACAAGTGTTTCAGCGATTGATAAGCGATTGCGTACATTTAGACCAGATAATTACTTATGAAGAAAAAAACAATCTTAGCAGTAACAAAAGTTCTGCCCCTGACACTGTTGCTTTTAACAGTTCAATTTTCCTTAAACGCTCAACGCGTGAAAGACGAAGCGCTCACCTACGAATATATCCAGCTTCCCTCAGAACCTGTTGACCAGACTATTAAGAACTATCAATCGGAAATAACGCAAAACTTTGCGTCAGAGAATGAGCGATTGACCGAAGAGTACGAAGCGAAAATGGCTGAAGCTAAAGCGAAATTTGACAAAGAAATGGAAGAGTACCCCGCGCTTGTTCAAGCTGCTGAAGATAAATACGTAGCAGAAATGAAGGAGTGGGATGAAAAACCTTTGGGAGATAAAATCATCGAAAAGCAAGTTCTTAACGAAAACAACAAGCCAGTGAAACACATTCCATCTGAACCGCGTTTGGATTACGTTCAGCCGCCTACTTTGCAACGCGAATATGAAGGAGACGCATTGGCGAACACCTACCTCACACTTGATGGATTCACCAACGATCCTGCTAACGCTTTGAAAATTGAGGTGATAATGTATGGTTTCGAATATACAAACCCACGAACAGTAACTGAGCAAAAGAACATTTTAAAAGACGGCAACACGACAAAAGTAAATTACTATCACGTTGAATTTACCTATCGTCATACGATGGCTGTGAAAGTCACCGACCCTCAAGGCAAAGAATTATTTTTCCTCACTCCAGTTGAATTGAATAATTATTCGAAATACGCGACAAAAGAATCAACGACGAGCCAAACAGCCAATAAAGAAGCTTTGGTTTCAATGCACGAGGAAAAAATCATTCAGGAAAACCTTCTTTTTATCAAAAACCTTGTCAACGATAAAATCGGGTTTAAGCACCAACCGAGAACGGTGAATTTATCTTATGTACAAGAGAACAAGGGCGAATACAACGATTTATTGGAAGCTTATAACGTTACAAAATCAGGCTTGGCGATGTTAATTGACAATAAAACAGGCGCAAAAGAGAAATTGGATCAATCGATAGAAATGTATGAAGCATTAATCTCAGAGGCGGATTTAAACGATAAGAAAGCGCGCATCAATAGTAAAGTTGCAATTCCGATTCACTTCGATCTCTTGGAGTGTTACTTTGCCAATGATTATTTGGACAAAGCTGACAACTTGTTAAGCTCTATGAACGTCATCTCATTGGATAAAAAAGAAGCGCAACTGAAAGAAGATTTCGAAAAACTTCTAAATGACACGAAAAAACGAAAAGAAGCAAATCTATAAACGAATCATGAATTTAATCACACTTACAGCAATCGCGGCATTTGCGATTTCGCCCTTGGTAGCTCAAACGTATTCTATTGAAGAAGGTTCTAGTACAGATCTTTACGAACAGAAACAAAGCGAAGAAATTGAGTTTACGGTAGGAGGAACACATTATTTCTTTACCTATCATTTCAAATCACCGCAACGACATTTTTATTTACAATCTACCCCAGTAGGAGGTGGAGCTATTCAGGCTGGAGAGTTAAAAATAGACGTTGGCGTATTCAACAGTTCCAATGAAATTGAAGAGGTTGTAGGTCTAGGAGATCACGCTTATGCACTTGTGACGAACCTCGATAAAGACGCTGGTAAAGCTTCGATGGTTGCCCTTAAAATTGACCCAAATGGGACGGTTGCAGAAGGAGGTACAGAAGTAATGCAATATGCTTTTGAAAAAATTATGCGTTCGGGATACTTCGCAGTAGCAACTTCTCCAGATCACAAAATGATGGCAGTTGTAGCGACGCTGCCTTTCGATAAAAAATCTGAAGCAAAACTGAAAATTTCAGTATACGATGACCAATTAAACGAAGTAAGCACAGGTGAATACACAATACCTGGCGAGGATATGCGTAACAAGCGAATTGAAGTGCAAATGGCAAACGATGGAACGGTATACTTCACAAGGTTCACTAACACGATCAAAGAAGGCTACGGTTTGTTGGTTCATCAATACAACTCGAAAAGTAAATCTGTCGAAAATACATTCGATATTAAAATGGACGACGATTATAAAATGCTCGAGTACAATTATGGTGTAAGTCCGAAAAATGAATTAGTGATCACTGGAACTTTCTACGAAGTAAAGACGTTAACAACAGGTTTAGACCCTAAGGCTGATCATATTTTCTTTTACACCAATAAAAACAAGACTGAGAATCTTTTCGAAAAAAGTGAAATTAGTACTCCTGCAGAAAACCTAATGGTCACGGAAATCCTATTTAGTGGTGAGACAACATTCGTAACAACGGAACAAATCAAAGAAGAGCGTATTGATAACCCATCAAATCCCGCAAGCACTGAGTACAACTACCGTTACAACCATGGAAATGAGTACATCTTTGGATTTAATGAAGAAGGTAAAAAAGCATTTGAATTAATACTTGAGCAATCTTTTTCAATGTCCAATTTCCACCGTCAATACGCGTCTGCGCACCATATCATTAATGGGAATTTGATCGTACTTTACAATGATGCATTTTCGAAATACCAGAACAGTGGAGATTCGGCAGGAAGCAGTGTGATTCCAGT
>JGI26081J50195_1000571_pt1 | contig 15764 bp, 14 predicted proteins | sample SaaInl74LU_5_DNA_FD_50195 | JGI IMG/M metagenome (IMG submission 50195) | reverse complement strand
TATGAGGCTTGTCGCATTTTTATACAAAACAAATTATTAAGCCCTTTTATCCGTTGGGACGAATTACAAAAAAAGGTTGTTGACCATAAGAGCTCGGTATTTCAATATTGTCAAAAAAACAAACTTGAGCTTCGGTTCGAGCTAATCAAAGAAGATCTTCTTCATGATGAGAATCGCTTTCAAATCGCCTTACTAATAGATGGAGAAAAGCGAACAGAGGCATATGGTAAAAGTAAAAAAACTGCAGAACAACTAGCATCAAAAAAGTATTTAGCCATGATGTGTAGCTAAAATCCAAATCGTTTGCGATTTTACTTTCCTAAAACCCCTCGTGCAATCAATTCTTTCATTATTTCATTGGTGCCTGCATAAATGCGCTGCACTCGACTATCGGCCCAAGCTCGGGCAATATCATATTCCCAAATATAACCGTAACCGCCATGTAGCTGTAATCCCTCTTCGGCAATTTTGTATTGTAAATCCGTTAACCAATACTTCGCCATAGAAGCTGTTTCCTGATCTAAATTTCCCGCACAATGCAACTCTACACATCTATCTAAAAAAACGCGGCCAACCTGCACTTCTGTGGCCATTTCAGCAATCTTAAATCGTGTGTTTTGAAATTTATCCACCGTGGTTCCAAAAGCACTTCTTTCTTTCACATAGGCAATAGTTTTTTGCAAAGCATTTTCCGCTTGCGCTATCGCACCAATTGCCACAATTAACCGTTCCTGAGCCAATTCTGTCATTAGGTAAGTAAAACCTTTCCCTTCTTCACCAAGCAGGTTTTCTTTGGGTACTTTTACATTTTCAAAGAACAATTCACATGTGTCTTGTGCATGTAAACCCACTTTTTCAAAAGGCTTACCCTTACTAAAACCTTCGCTGTGCGCGTCAACATAAAACAAACTAATTCCTTTTGCGCCTTTACTAGGATCTGTTTTGGCGGCAACCACAACTCCATCCGACAAATAACCATTCGTGATAAAGGTTTTACTTCCATTCAAAAGATAGTGGTCGCCCTTATCTTCTGCTGTTGAGCGCATGCCTTGTAAATCGCTTCCCGCGCCAGGCTCAGTCATAGCGATAGCCAAAATAATTTCTCCACTAACGCAACCCGGCACAACTTTTTCCAACAAAGCCTCCTGCCCGTAATGGTGGATATACGGAAAAACTATATCATTATGCAAGGGATAACCTACCGCAGGACCGGCGCAACCGGTTAAGCCCAGCTCTTCAGCAAAAATTGTGTTGTATTTAAAATCTGTAATACCTAAACCCCCATGTTCCTCCGGTGCCTGCATACACAAGAAGCCCGCTTCTCCCAATTTTTGCCACGATTCACGACTTACCATTTTATTCTTCTCCCATTGTTCATTAAATGGGGTAATCTCTTTGGCTACGAAATCGCGCACGGATTGTCTAAAAATCTGATGTTCTTCGGTATAGATATTTCTTTTTATCATCCTACAAAAATAGCAAAAGGGAAGGAAAAATTAACCGACGATAATCGCAACCAGGATTAAAACAAGGTGATTCAAAAAACTTACAATTTTACTATCTTAGTTTAACTTAAATTTAGTCTCATGCGTTTTGCTATTTTATTGTTTGGCTTTGTGCAAATATTTACCATAAACTCCTTTGCTCAATGCAGCGAACAAGATGAAGCACGCGCCCTGCTTATCGGAGATAGCTGGGCTTTTTTTATGGGGGTCGATGGAACCCTGAACGAAGTCTTTGAACGATGGGGACATTCCAATGTAAAATTTTACACCAATGTCGAGGTGGCTGTAAATGGCGCACGAACAACAGACTTTCTCGAGCCTAACATGCAAACAGAAATTCGCAATATTATAAACAACACCCCGGATATAGATGTCGTGCATTTAAGTATTGCTGGAAATGATGTACTTGGCCAGTGGGATGTCAATTTTACACAAGCCGAACTCGACGATTTAGTTGATGAGGTATACGGACAAACCGACTCAATTATTCGTTTTCTTAAAACACTAAAACCAGGAATAAAAGTAGTTTTTAGTGGCTATGTATATCCAAATTTCGAAGAGGTGCTGGTTGACAACAATCCGCTCGGAAATGCTCACCCGTTCTACGGCACCTGGTCTGGTATGGGTTTTCCAAGTTTTTTACAGATTAATACTATATTAAATGACTTCTCGGAACTCATAGAGGATTATGCCGCCGCAGATCCACAAGTCGAATTTTTTAAAGTGCCGGGTTTGCTTCAATACACATTTGGACAAACTACACCTTTAGCTGTGGCTCCTGGTGGAAGCTATCCGCCATTTACACAAAGTCTACCTTTTGGTGACCCCAGCTACCCATCTCCACAAAACTCCATGCGCGATTATTTCGGAATTACCCGCGATTGCTTTCACCTGTCACCTCAGGGCTACCGAGATTTGATCAGCTATCACACGCAAAAGTTTTATCATAAGTTTTTTATGGATGATCAATACCTGTTCAATGAATCAAACTTCAGCGGAAGCGTAAGTAATCTGCAAAACACAAGCAACGAGTTAAAGATCGGCCAGGAAAGTGGAGAGATATATCAAATGCTAATTGACTTCAACACAAACGATCTAATTTGGAGCGAGGTAGAAGCGGCTGAACTGTTCTTACAAATCGAAAATATATCTGGAAACAACCCCTTGAACACTGAACTTGAAATCAGCATTGTTACAGGAAGTTTTGGATCAAGCAGGGACCTTGACCCTGCCGACTGGAATGCAGCCTCGGAATGGTTTAATTCACCGTGTGTATTTGGTAACACAAACGAGATTAGTCGTTGGGTGCGAATAAAAATCCCCGCTGATGCAGTAAATGCTATCCCTGCCAACGCCCCGTGTCAGTTACTAGTACAAAGCACAAACTCCTCGGACGGATTCATACGATTTAACAACACCTCGGATCCCGATTTTTCGCCTGTTCTAAATATAAAATTCGATGAAAATTATGTTGGAATTAAAGCACAAGACATTGCTTCGAACATCACCGTATTTCCCAATCCCAGCGAGGATTATATCTATTTGAAAAGTGAACCTAAAATATTAAGTGTTCTAGTGCTAAACTTATTAGGTCAAGAAATCCTTGAAATAAAAAACAGTGAAAATATCAATATTAGCGGGTTGACCGCTGGCAACTATTATTTGCGTATTGAAACAAAAAAAGGATTTGCTATGAAATCCTTTATCAAAAAATAGTGCCCGGAACAAGATTCGAACTTGCACGGCATTGCTGCCACCACCCCCTCAAGATGGCGAGTCTACCAGTTTCTCCACCCGGGCTATTTTGAAATACGAAGGTAAGTGATTCTCTTATTTTAAATACTTAAATCTTGGCTTAATTCTACTCATTCTCATTCAAATGGGAGAGCCAAAACAACCCGTTCCCTATATTTTCTTTTCCTTCCGCCCTCATCAAAGGATTCTAATACAACGACATATATTCCGATGGGCGATAANTCATAATTCATATCCAANCCATCCCATCGCCANGTATTGTATTTACCAGCATGTTGATTTTGCGCTAAATTGCGAACTAAGCGGCCTTGATAATCATACACGTTTAACTCTACAAACTGGCCAAGCTCTTCGGGTTCATAAATTATCAGGCAGTAATCTTCGTAAGCATTATTATCTGGAGAAAAGATTTCAGACTGAATGCTAAATTTACCATCCAACACCCCGTCATACGATTGAGAATTTTTTGCTGTAGGTGTTGCTCCTCCATATGTCTGTGCCGCCGAATGCCAGTTTTCCTTATCCAAGCCTGATAAACGCGCATGGATTCTTTCTAAACTAAACCCATCCTGTATGTCTAAAGCGGCTGAATGCCACGAGGAACGATAATAGACACTATCCACTGCTATTCCTTCAGGTGAGCGTAGCACTATTATTCCCTCATCGTCCGGTAGGTTGGGAATAGCTTGCTCATGAAGCCAATCACGCTCATTGACCGTATAGTTTAATAGTACATTCGCACTGTCCGTTGTAAAAACATGATAACTGTTTGGCTGAATCAATTGCTTCTCTATTGGGTCCTGCTCCAATACTTCCTGAGGATACCAAACATCAAACTCTTGAAACACAAAATCTTCCAATAGCAAAAGCTTGTCGCTCGAGTTATATAGCTCAATAAAATCAACACCTCCCGTATGCGGATTAAATAAAACTTCATTGATAACTATGTCGCCCGGCTGCATGTCTGTAAAATAAAAGAATGAGCTTTCGAAACTTGGGACCTGATTCCCATAACAATCAATTAGTTGCTCAACCCGCAATACATATTCACGGTTGGGTCCGAGTGGTTCATTCAATAAGATATAGGCAGAATATTTATCATATCGAAACGCCTGCTCGACCTCTGCATCAAATATGGTAACATTGTTTTCATCCAAAGTCACAAGAGGCCCTTTAAAGTAAACATGCAAAGTTGTGTCATTTTCAATGATTACTTCTTCCACTGCTTGATTAAGAGAGAAATAATTTATACTATCCACAGTGTTCCAATTCCCTGGTGTTGCACCCAAGCTAGACTCACTGGGAAACCAATTATACCTTCCCCCACAGGGGCTGGTTTGGTTTCTGCGTTCTAAACTATAACCTCCTGACGATTTTAGATTGCCGTAATCATCATAAGTTTCCCTGTAATAGGCTATCGAATAATGAACGCTGTCCACGATTTGCTTGTAGTTGTCTAAAATTATAAGTTCTTCACCTGTATTATTCAATGCTGGAAAATTAGGCACCCCAAGACATGCCCCAAACATATTAAAATCATTCACGGCGCTTGTCTTGCACAATACTAGTAAATCACCAGGAGCTATAACACAATAAGGTAAAACAATAGTATCGGATTGGTCTGCGAAAAAAAGTGTGTTGAGTTGTATGCTATCTGAAGATGTGTTTCGCAACTCAATAAATTCAGCATCGGGCATACCATAACTGGGTGATTCATCCGGATAAATTTCATTGATTCGCAAGCCACCCAAAGAAACAGCGGGTTGCAAGGTAAAGCTTAATAGCGTGTCACTTGTATTATTCGCCTCATCTTGTACGCTAAGCAATAGCTCATTTGTAGTGTCAAGCAGAAAAGGACTACTAAAACCAAGCATTAGGCGGTTATTGTCATAATTCACCTCATACGGCAACCATATATTATTCAGTAATAAACTAGAAGATGTATTGCTGCTATCCAGGACCTCATTAAACTCAAACTCGATATGATATCTATCCACAACATTAAAACTCCATAGTTGTGGCGCTTGATTATCGACGTATGGAATAGTATTCGCAAAAACATTATCGAACCAAAACTGATCTGATCGCGTAGCGGTATAATCACACAGAAGACCAAAGTATTGCCCTTGCATAAATTGATTGTCGAAAAAAGCACCCTCAAGGTGCCAATTACCAGACAAGGAAGTATCGGTATACAGTTCAAAATATCCCAAATTATCCCGTGTCACTTTGATGCGCACATTCACTTGACCGGTGGACAACAGCCCATCTTGTCCATCAATAAGCATCGATCTATTTATTCCATCTTGCTTATAAAGACTTACCTCATCGTTGCCGTTGCCAACCATAATAAAGTATCCTTGAAGAGGTCCCTTTAGGTTGGCTTCATTGCTCATTAGATAAATTAGCGATTTATTCGAAACTGATGGATTAAAATCCATAAACACATCAAACACCCACTCGCCATTTACCGCACCATCCCAACCTGTTGACAAATAGCTTTCCGAAGAATTGCTTGGGGCATTCAAATGTAAACGCTGGTTTATCAACTCAAAACTATCTACATCGCCCAACCAAACAGGATAGTTGAATAGCGAGCTATCATTAAAATCATCACTCAATTGTGCTAATAAAAGCATGGGGGTGTTCAATAAAACCAACCAAAGAAAATTCTTCATACATTTCCGTTTATCTCAAAAAATATGGCGAGAAAATTAGATGAATCCTCGTAATTTTGTTGGACAATTGAGTGAAATGAAGCTAGCAATTATTGGAGCAACCGGTATGGTGGGTAATGTAATGTTACAAGTGCTTGAACAACGAAATTTTCCTTATGATGAATTGATTGTGGCCGCATCGGAAGCGTCGGTAGGAAAAAAACTGTTTTGCAAAGGCAAAGAATATTCCTGTATAAGCGTTGAGGATGCTATTGCATCTAAACCAGATATTGCCATATTCTCGGCAGGTGGAAGCAGTTCAAAAAAATATGCCCCCCTCTTTGCCGAGGTCGGTTGTGTGGTAATCGACAATTCATCGGCATGGCGCATGGACAAGAATGTGCCATTAGTGGTGCCAGAAATAAATATGGATGCTATTAAACCTGAGCATAAGATTATTGCTAATCCCAACTGTTCTACAATTCAGATGGTGGTTGCTTTAGCTCAATTACATAATAAATATAGCATTAATCGCTTAGTCGTTTCTACCTATCAATCCGTGACAGGCACAGGTGTTAAGGCGGTAGAACAGCTGTATGCAGAGCGCGAAGGACGGGAAGCGTCTATGGTTTATCCCCACGCGATTGATTTAAATTGCTTGCCGCACGGCGGAGACTTTGAAGCCAATGGTTATACCAGCGAGGAAATGAAGCTGTATAACGAAACACGCAAGATTTATAACGATTACACCATAGAGGTCACCGCCACAGTAGTGCGCGTGCCAGTTGTGGGCGGACACAGCATGAGTGTTAATATCAGTTTCGAAAAAGACTTCAGTGTGGAGGAAATAATACAAGTTCTTTCTAACACACCAGGAGTGATTCTTCAAGACAATCCAGCTAACAACGAATACCCGATGCCTCGCTTTGCAGAAAACAAGGATGAGGTATTCGTGGGAAGGGTACGCAAAGATTTATCCTACCCGAAAAGTTTAAACCTTTGGATAGTAGCCGACAACCTCAGAAAAGGTGCTGCTACCAACGCTATTCAAATCGCTGAGGAACTTATTAAAAGGGCTTAGTCAATTAAGTCTATATCGAATTGAACCAAATCAACAAAGTCTTGCACTCTTTCGTTGATTTGTTCTTGCGTAAGATTTTGTAGGCGCTCAGTTCCGAATTTCTCCACACAAAAGGATGCCATTGCACTTCCATAAATTATAGCTCGCTTCATGTTATCAAATGAAATGTCTTTAGTGCGCGCAATCCAGCCGACAAAACCGCCAGCAAAGGTATCGCCAGCACCTGTTGGGTCGAACACCTCCTCTAAAGGAAGAGCGGGAGCGAAAAAAACATGGTTTTCGTGGAAAAGCAATGCGCCGTGCTCACCTTTTTTTATTACCAAAAACTTAGGGCCCATGCTTAGTATTTTCTTAGCTGCCCGCACCAATGAATATTCTCCACTCAATTGACGAGCCTCTGCATCGTTAATGGTCAATACATCCACCTCTTTAATGACTTCGTTCAATTGTTCAGGTGTGGTATCCATCCAAAAATTCATCGTGTCCATTACCACAAGCTTTGGCCGATCCATCTGCCTGATTACGCTCAATTGTAATGTAGGGTCGATATTTCCCAGCATCAAAATATCATGGTTTTGATAATCTTTAGGTAAAATAGGGTTGAACTCCATCAAAACATTAAGTTCGGTAGCCAGGGTATCCCGGCTGTTCATATCCATGTGATACTTACCCGACCAAAAAAAAGACTTTTGCCCATCTTTGATATCAATCCCTTTGGTGTCTACACCTCGCGCTTCAAGCTTACGCAATTCATCCATATCGAAATCATCCCCAACAACAGAAACCATATTGATGTCAGAAGTAAAATAAGACGCAGCCCAGGCAATATAAGTGGCTGCACCGCCAACAATCTTATCTGTTTTCCCAAAAGGAGTTTCGATGGCATCAAAGGCAACGGTTCCTACAGTAACTATACTCATTATTTGAAGTGTATTGATTTAGCTGCAAAAGTAGATTAAAAAATAAGCATTAAAAAATTTATAGATACACTTGAAATAACAAAAGATTCATTTATTTTTGCAATCCACTTTTTGCAGGCTCAAGCCTTAAATAAGTGGAAAAATTCCTCCTTACCTGCCTGCCGGCAGGCAGGGCTCAGTTCTGAGCTTTGATTCGGCAGCAAGTTTGGTGGACATATTCCTCCTTAGCTCAGTTGGTTAGAGCATCTGACTGTTAATCAGAGGGTCGCTGGTTCAAGTCCAGCAGGGGGAGCAGGCAAAATGACAAAACCGTTATACTTTAATTGTGTAGCGGTTTTTTTATTTTTGAAACATTACAGTGCTGCCGGGAGTTTCCTCCCGACATTTAAAGTCTAGCAACTCAACCAAGTCAGCATTTCTGATTTGCTTAGCCCCTAAATACTAAATGAACGTTTTAAGCTCCATCTAACAAGATATTTTCAAGCTAAAATTGTTTCATGGGTTTAAGAAATAGAAGTTTTTATCACGATTACAACATCTTTTTTATAACTACTACATGTTATCGATGGCTTCATCTCATATCTATTGGAGATAACTTTCAAATAGTGCAAAGTAGTCTAAAGTTTTGTTGTCATAAATTAGAAGCATCAGTACTTGCTTACGTTATTATGCCAAATCATCTTCACATGATATTACATTTTACCAAAGGGAAAAATAGAATCGATTTTATGAGAGATTTCAAAAAGTTTACATCAGTTCAAATTCGGAAAGAAGTTGAGCGAATCAATCCTGCACTGCTAAAAGAAATTACTTATCCAAAAGGAAAACAAAAGTTTAAAATTTGGCAAAATCGTTTTGATGAGTTGTATTTAGAAAGCCAAGATTTGCTTGAAGACAAGTTAGAATACATTCACCTAAACCCTTTGCAAGAGCATTGGTCTTTGGTAGAGTTACCCGAGGATTATAAATATAGTAGTGCAAAGTTTTATCATACGGGAGAGAATGACATCAAACTATCATTGACCCACTATTTAGATGTTTTATAATGAGTTGGTTTAAATATCCTAAGCTAATGTCGGAAGGAAAATGTCGGGAATGTCGGGAGGAAACTCCCGACAGCACTGAAAACTCCCGACAGCACTGAAGCTCCGTAAGGTCATATGAATATGAAATTTCAGCCAATTGGTTGGCTTTAACTTATTCGGAAAATAACATTAACCTAATAGAAGATTGGATAAGAAAGGAATAGAAAATCGTTACCTTACCATTCTAAATTAAATACCCATGAAAACCAAAACCATAATTACCCTTATTGCAGCGTTAAATATTCTTCAAGGAATAGGCTTCATCTTTGGCGGCGAAATGCTAACAAAACAATCTTTTCCGGAAAACCTACTTAGCGATGGCGCGCTTGAAGTAGGCACAGCAATGCACTGGCCTCTCGGTGTTGCGTGCGTGGTGATTGGGATCATTCTATTATCCGCAAGAAGCTTTGCTTTAACTGAGGCTAAAAAGGTTTTACTTTATACAGGAATAGCATATACATTTTTCTTGTTTAACGGATTATTACAACATTTTACAACACCAGTGAACGTACCCATGCAAGCGCTTATTTTGATAACCATCCTGGGATTACTAGCCTTCTATGGCTCACAGAAAGCTAAATCATAATTAAAACAAAAAATTAAAACGATGGCAATCTTAATTATAGTAATACTTGTTTCGGGGATAAGCATTTACGGAGCACTTACCATGAAAAGATTTTTTTTCCTATTGGGATACTTTCTTTTCTCCATTTTGGCGGTTACTTCGCTACTGCCTTCTTTCGGCAATGATAAACTATTAGCAATAACGACCATGGCACTGATGGTGGTATCGGCAATAATCTCATTTCCTGCTAGAAAGAATATTCTCGATTATAAGATTAATGATGAAGCGAAACCGCTTATAAAATCATTTGCTGTGAAAAACCTGCTAGCTTTAAGCGCAATCAACTTTTTTGCTGTTTTTATAGTCCTGTATGATACAAACATGCCCGAAGGCATGACAGAAAACATGCGTAGTATTCCCATGGTTATGCATGGAATCTTAGGTGTATTGCCTGTTTATGTGATGTTTAACATCATACGTTCCAATTCTTCTAATTAAGAAACTAAGGTGATTAAAGCAATTCATGTTCCTTTTTATTAAAGGCTAACACTTGATGCTAAAAACCTATTACAACTGGCGTATTATAAAATACCCCACCAATATTTACATTTAAAAAATACAAACCCGACTTCAATTTACTCACATCTATTGTTTCCGTATAATCTTCTTGGCGATAGCATACTTTACCAATACTATTTACCAGCCGAACATCAGAGACTTCTTGAGCACCCAACAGATCGTCCAACTCTAAATATATAAAATCGTGAGAAGGGTTTGGATAAACGCTCAATTTGGTTTTGTATAAGGTCGCAAAGCCNGTAGGTGATAATTCTTCAAATATCTCGCAAGTGTGTGTAGATCCTATTTCAATATTTCCCTTCGGCGACAAATCTTTTCCAGCAAACGCAGGATAGTCTGTGCTATATTTAATGCAGCGAAAAACATTATTAAAGACTCCTGTAATGGTTTCTCCTTGAAGCATCGGCCCATTATTTCCCACCGGATTAATATACTCCCAAACTATACTGTCCCGATCATCTATTTCAAAAAAGCGCCCACCAACACCCTCACAAACCAAGGTATTGCCGTTCGGAAGCCTCTCAGCGCCCGATACAACCTGAGAATAAAATGCTGTTTTTGGAGACGATTGATAACGCCAATCAAAATCTTGTGGCGCGTAAGGACCTCCTTGATATAAATAATTACCCGCATTATCTATGGGAGGGATAATAATATCAACTGAAGAATAATTTAAACCATCAAGCGTTCCTGCTTGATTGTTAAAAAGCATAATCTTACCACCATCATTATATCCCTCTTTTATCCAGTGCGTGTGATGTTGTTTAAAAAGTTTTTGGTCTTGGGCTGTTCCGTGTTGGTAGACTTGGGGGTTTCCCCATCGATACAACAAATCTCCGCCTTTGCCTGAATTTCCCCCCGACGAACCAGCTGCCTCTTGGGTGCTCGTTGAATGATCAATAATCCAGAGCTCACTTAGTGCATGAACACTTAAAATAATCTGGTCCAACTCTTCATTGTAATCAAGACCATTAATGTGTAACCAATCAGACGTATTGTGTGTTTTATAATTAATATCTATGCGCTCCGGGTGAGCAGAAACAACGCCATAGTTGTTTTTCGAACTATCATCGTCTTGGATAATATGATCCCAAGCCTTCCACTCCCAAACAACTGTGGCTCCGCCACCTACCAAGTCAGGCTCTACCTCTATAATCTGTTCAGAGTAAATCACACTTAAACTTGTGTTCCCTGCATTTTCTTGAAGCTCTGCTGGCGTTCGATTATCCCAAACAATAAACATTATATTTCCATTTGGCAATATTTCGATATCGTGATGTTGACGGCCATGAGTAGGCGTAGTCGAATAACTCCACAATACATTACCATCCCAATCTATTATTTCCAACACACCCTCTTGTGCGCCCAGCACTCTCCCCGACCTGTACAAAAGCCCATTTTCTAACAAGTACACACTTAATCCAGACCTGTACTCACTTTCCCAACTATGAACCATCTGTCCGCAATTGTCAATTAAATACGTTGTTTTGTCTGCTAATGGAGCAAAGAGGGTATATCCGTTCATCGCTTCTGGCGAGTTTCTAAACAAACCAATTGTTTGTTGGCTGAAAGAAAAAGATGTAATACTACACAATAGCATTACGTGAAAGATAATTTTTGAAACCATTGTTTTGATTTTCCCATAAAGTTAAGAAAACCTGGAACACCTATTTAAACATTTCTCATTCTAATAAAATTCCAATCAATATGTTTCGATATGAAATACTGACTCAAGATTATTAGCATTTCATTTATCAATTACCCCATGTTTCAGACTTGCTTAGCACAAAACGATGGTGCGAGCTCAATAAATCCTTGCACAAGGATTCGCAAATAGTGAATTACAGTGGGGGGCAATTGCAAGCTGGCGATATTGTTCAATAACAATGGAAAAGGGGTTTTAAACGCATTATCCTTTTTTTGACAAAAGGATAAAAACCCATAAGTTTCCAACGTTTCTCAACTAAAACTTTTGATATAACGGGCTATTAACAAATGTTATACAAATATGGTTTTTTAATATTTAACATTTTTTAAACATTTATACCTATATTGTGTTTATAGTTTAACCAAAAAAATTAAACACTATGGTACAATTAGCAATTACGAACGCTGCCGAAATATTCGGAGGGGAGTTCAACCTGGTACAAGCAATCGCTTTTACCTTCTTCATTGGATCGATGGCAATGATGGCCGCGACCGCTTTTTTCTGGCTTGAAATGCGTAATGTAGCTCCTCAATGGCGAACGTCATTGATGGTCTCAGGGCTCATTACCTTCATCGCCGCTGTTCACTATTTTTACATGAGAGACTACTTTATAGAGACGGGAACATCTCCTACCTTTTTCCGTTATGTGGATTGGCTTTTAACCGTTCCTTTAATGTGTGTGGAGTTTTACCTGATCACCAAGAAAGTTGGTGGTAAAATTTCTACTATGTGGAAGCTTATTGCTGCTTCTGTATTTATGCTTGTTACTGGTTATATCGGTGAGGCAGTATACGGTGGAGAAAGTGCTTCATGGATTTGGGGTGGTATCTCTGGTTTGGGTCACTTCTACATTATTTACTTGGTATGGTTTGGAGAAGTTGCGGCACTTGCAAAAAATGCAGGTGGAGCGGTTTTAAAAGCCAACAAAGCTTTAGCTTGGTTCGTGTTGGCCGGATGGGCTATTTATCCTCTAGGATACATCTTAGGAACAGAAGGTGGATTCTTAGGAATGAACTTTGGCGTTGATGCTGGTTTTATGGATGTTGTATACAACATTGGTGATGCAGTAAACAAAATCGGTTTCGGTTTAGTAATCTATGCTTTAGCTGTTTCTGATGGGAAAGATGCTGAATAGATTATTCATACATTTTGAAATCTAAAAAAACGAGGAATGTCTAGACTAGGCATTCCTCGTTTTTTTTCTAAACCCCAATCAGTGAGATTAATCGTCGCCGCCATATCAGCTACACTCATAGCATACAGTTTATTAGGAGGAACATTCCCTGTATCTATTCAATACGGAATCGTATTTATTTTAGTGGGAGTTGTAGGCATGGCTCATGGATCTATCGACCATATTATTGCCAAAGACGTATTGAACATCGTTCCTAGGCGAAGCACACTCCTGTTTGTATCCATTTATCTCGGTGTTATTGCTTTGTACGTGGCATTATGGTATATCTCTCCTTTAATCAGTTTTATCCTGTTTATAGCTTACTCCTCTTTTCATTTTGGTCAAGCAGATACCGAAGTGCTTGCAGCACGTTTAAGCAAACCTGCTGTGGTTGTTCTTGGCACAACCTATGGCTTATTTATAATTTCTGCTATGGTATTTTTTAATACCCATTACACTACCAGCATTTGCCCCGACTGGTTTATGCAAATTATACCCAAGAATATAATGATTACAGTGTCTAATTATATTTTCTATATTTCTTTACTAAGCCTTGTTGTGCAGTTGATATATCATGGAGTAAAGGGCAAAACCTCTTGGCTGGCTATGACCAAATTTATCATCCAGCTCTCATTTGTTTTGGTTGGATTTATGGTGTTGCCGCCGCTTGTTGCTTTTTCCGTTTACTTTGGACTTTGGCACGCACTTCTGGTTTTAAAAAAAGAATACAAAGAGGTGCGCAAATTAAAAATTATTCAATCCTTTAAGCATTTCATTCGTGCGCTCACACCATTTACCTTGATTAGTTTGGTGGCTATGCTGCTTATCATTTATCTCGGCTCAAAGACCGCACACTTTACTACCATTATTGCCATATCTGTTCTTGCGTTTCCGCACACCATACTAATGCACCTGCTCTACCACAAAAAAACAGAAAGATTAGTATAGGGTTGTATTAAGCTACTGGTGTGCTATGAAAACTACGGTGCAAATTTGAAAGAAGTCTCTTCAAGCTTTACCTTTAGGGTTTAAGGTATAGGACCCAAATAAAAAATATGAGCTTCTCCCAAATGCTAAGTCGGTTGGAAAATGCATTACATCAGGCAGATAAAAACAATTCCAATATCTCTGTAAGAGGCGTTGACTGGCACCTGGAACATAGCTTAAAAATTATCACAGCCATTTGCAAAACAGTACGTAACTCAAAGCCCGAAGAATTTAAGCCAAATTTTAACATCGGGAAATACTATGTCCTTTGGACCAATCGCATTCCTCTAGGAAAAGCCCGATCGCCAAAACCCTTTAATAACCTCGAAGCGATTGATCATTCCAGTTTGCCGAAACGTCTAGAAGAGGCACAAAAGTCCCTAAGCTTGTTGGATAGTTTACATCCCAAACAACACTTTCAACACCCATTGTTTGGCGACCTAAATCTTGCGCAGAGCAAAAAGTTTATCCATATTCATACAGCGCACCACCTCGATATCATAGAAAAAATTATAAATGCTAGCTAGTGGACGGTCGAAATAGAAAAAACATTCAAATTGGCGCTTGGGTGGCCGTTGTACAAAAAAACCACCAACGAACAGGAGAAGAAACCGAGGGAGTGGTCAAACGTATTCTCACGAAGTCGCCACACCACCCGCACGGCATCAAGGTAATGCTGGATGATGGGAGTGTGGGAAGGGTAGCTAAGATTTTTGAAGACCAAGAATAAAAGCCGGCACCTTAATTGTCTGAAGAAGATAAATTCACTACTTTCAAGAAAAAAAGAAATGTTTCGAATATTGCTTATTTTCACTTTACTTTCTATTTCTATATGCGGCCAAGCACAACTTACATTAAACAATGTAACGCTTCCTGCTAAACTCAGCTACCATGAAGAAACCCTAATCCTTAATGGTGGTGGCATTCGTTCGAAGCTGTTTTTCAAACTTTACACCATAGGCTTATACCTGCCCTCAAAATCTGCTAATGTTTCTGCTATCTTAAGTTCAGACGAAATGCTTGCTGTTCGTTTTGAAATTACCTCAGACATGATTAACAGCGATAATATGAGCGAAGCAATTAATGAGGGATTTAGCAAAAGCACCAACGGAAACACAAAGACTATCAGGACCAGAATTGACCACATGCTTAAAACTTTTTCAAGTGAAGCAATCGTTCCTGGAAATGTTTTTGAACTCGTATATGTAGCTGATAAAGGCACAGAGATTTATAAGAACGGACTGCTAAAAACCACCATACAAGGAAAAGATTTTAAAAAGGCCGTGTTTGGTATTTGGCTCGGAGAAAACCCAATAAACAGTGGTTTGAAAAAAGATTTAGTCGGCAACTAGTTACCCATTCAACCTATACTCCAAATCACCCGCTTCGAGCAATTCGTCAATAAAGTCCTGGCTAACATCCACGCGCTTACTTTTAGAATAAAAATCGATTTTATATCGCTCCTCGTGGTCTAAAACTTCCATGCTTACGTTGTACTTGCCTGGGTGATTCTCAATTACGGCAACCACATTATCTATCAGCTCCTCATCCAGTTTATTCAGGTCGAAAGTCAACTTAATACCACTCGTTAATTGATCCTTAATTTCGGCCAATAACTCAATACTCGAAATCTTAAATTCAAATTCATCACCATTCCCATAAGGTCGCTGCTGGTATCTACCAGTAACAAAAACCATATTACCGACAATTTCCACCATATTACCAAATTCCACATAGTCCTTACCAAA
>JGI26081J50195_1000562_pt1 | contig 15889 bp, 24 predicted proteins | sample SaaInl74LU_5_DNA_FD_50195 | JGI IMG/M metagenome (IMG submission 50195) | reverse complement strand
TCTAAATAAATAATACCAGCATTCATAAAATCATATTTAGTAACCAACCTCTTTTCAATTGAAGTATCGTGATTACCTGCTACAAAGATTTTGTGTTTAACCGGAAGAGCACTATACCAATCAATAAAATCCCTAACTTCGGGTTCATTGGCAAAGGGGTCTCTTGGATTAGAACAATCCCCACTAAAAATCACCATATCAATATCCGCTGGAATCTCCAACAAATTATGAAAGGTGTGTGTATCTGATATGTGCCAAATTTTCATTTTAGATTCCAATTACAATTTCCCATTTTAACCAACCGATGATAAGTTCTAAATCACCATTAAGAGTTCGAGTGTGGGTTAGTTTAACATAAGGGAGTAGATAAACCTGTCCCCATACTTCACAATAAGTTACTCTCATTATTTTGCCCATTTACCTCTTTGGACAATCTGAGCAATTACACCATAAACTGATAAATCTTCGTAAGTGTCTTGAATTGATTCACCTACTTCATCAGGTTGTCCTAATACTACTAATTGTTTCAAACGCTGAACCTTATCATTGATACGAAACCACAATCCAGTAAGTGAAAGTTTCACATCTTCGTTTGTTTCCAAAGCCGTACCTACGGAAATGTTGCCAGGTCCATAGTTTCGTTGTTTCTTACAAAAGGTAATGTACATCTCGTCCAAAATCTTTTTGAACTCTTCAGTTGTTTGTGGGTAAGTTGCCTCACAATACTCAACAGCCGATTGACCGTATTCGATTTTCTCTTCGCTCATAACTTGTTTTGATGTTTATGAACAAATATACGAAAAATATTTTACATATACAAGCTAAACAAACTATAATTACGAAAAATGAAAATAGTTGAATTTTTTTTATCGTTTGGGAAAAGTAGTATATATGTATTTATAAATTACACATAAGATACTCTCAGGTGAAGCTATGAGTTTAAGCGCTTCGAAACTTCAGGTACCCACTCCTGTTGGATAAGATAAATTTTACTTTTTTGAATTTCACAAAACGCACAGAGACACGGTGCAAGATAAGACAGCAAAAAAAATTAAAATAAAAATTAGACAATAAAAATCAAATAACTTCGTAGTTAAATTTATCTAATCTCTTAACAACTCTATAAACTCTAGGTGTAGGGTCCTCAGCATCCAATTCATCTCTTTTAGATTGTGCTTCGGATAATGTGTCGAATTCATCTAATGAATCTTCTCCATTTAATTTGTAAACCCAAATCTGTCTTTTTGCCCAATTAGGGTCTCCAGCATTTTGGTCAACTGGTATGAGTTGTTTTTGTACAGCGTATTCTTTCATATCAATTTATTTTGTATAAATATTTAATTTTACCAATTCCATAAAGGGTTGTTGGGGTTCTCCCACCAAAACAATAATCCACCATCCTTTTCAAAATCAAACTTTTCAGTATAGTAATCTGGCTCAAATACCGAATTAGATTGTAGATACAAACATCCAAATCTAAAGTTATTAACCGAACCAATTAGTTGATTTTTAAGAGTACCGAAATTACTTCCTCTTAAACACCCCGAATCAATACACAATAGTTTCTTATCAGTTCCTCTATATTTTTCAGAAAGTTCTTCACACAACATTGAGTATTCAGATTTATTTAATCGTTCCTCATTTGGATATGGCATTTCTAAAAACTCCATTTCAAATGGTTCATTGTTGTTGAGATGTGAAAGGGAATGGTTTATTATTTGACATAATTGTGAACTATATTCAGGTGAGCAAACAACAATAATTGTGTTTGAATCAACCCACTCACTATCCTTTATCTTTTTGATAAGTGTGAGTGTATCTATATACTCCTTATCTCTATCTATCACAAAATATCCCATAAGGATAAATATCTAAAAAGGAAGTTTGGAACCAATCATAAAAGAATTGATGATTGGCATACCCTTTACAGTTGATTTAATAATTGTCCAACCTGTATTGATTGTGAACCTTCGTGTCAATCTTATTGTAAAAGAATTAGCAAGTATTGTCATCCCACCAATAGTAGTTCCCTTCAAATCATTTTGTAAATCAAACCCACCCATATATGGTGATTGTGTCCAAATGATTGCCGGTGCGTAAGTTATTCTATTATTTACATTAACAATGTTTGTGTATAACACATTATACCCAATTACACTCATTTGATACTTACCTTCGCCAAACATATTAGCCATTGAGAATCCTATACCAGCGGTTCCCCATTTTCCCATAGGTTTCATTCTATTTGCGGAAAGAACAATGGTTCCATTACCAAAGTTGTTTGAATATCCCAATGAAAACGCATTGATAGAACCTACCGTTGGAGTAGGGGGTGTTAGAGGGGACTTAGAAGATACTTTACCATCAACACCATAGTGTGTATGGTCTCCGTGTATAAGTGTTGTTAGAGAGGGGATTTTGATATTAACCTTTGAGTATGAAGCAGTTAAAGCAAACTGTCTGAAGTTACTCCAAATCATTCCGTTCAATCCAAAAGTTTCATCACCAAATAAAGAAGTTTGAGATGCCCCAGTAGCCATAACAACATCATACGAACCCAGCAAAGATTGTATTGCCATCATATCTGCTTTAACTTGGATAGGATTAAACTTCTTAACCCTTTCCTTTTTCTCATCCTTCTTTTCTTCTTTTTTTTCCTCGTCCTTTACTTCTTCTTCAGATTCTTCTCCATCTCCATTATCATCATCACTCGATTTCTCATCTCCACCTTCTTCTCCTCCTCCGTCATCTCCATTTTCTTCGGTGGAATCCTCAGATTCTCCACTCTTTGTTTCAGTCTCTTCACTTTTAGTTTCAGTTGTTTCTCCTCCACCATTTTCGGTTGAAGAATCATTTGTACTTGATGTATCAGTATTACCACTCTCAGTAGTACTATTTGTAGATGTACTTTCAGATGTGGAGTTGTTAGTTGTATTAGATGGTGCATTCGTACCTCCCGTTGTATTAGTTGTTGGTGTGGGTGGTGGTGTAGTTGGTACCGATGTAGCCGCACTAGCAGCAGTTTGAGCTGCCTGTTGTGCGGTTTGAGCGGTTTGTTGAGCTTGTTGTGTTTGTTGAGTTGCGGTTGAACACGGTGATAGTAAGTTCCACCACACATATGTTTCGTTTAACCATTGTTGTAATACTCCACTGGTAAACTCAGCGTAAGTAAAGATTCTTATCTTATTATAGAATGCAACTGTTGCTGAACCATTTACGAAGTTAGCAGTTACTACCTTTACTTCACCAGTACACCTGTCCACAAATGTTTGAGTAAAAACTTGTCCATAAGAACTAAATCCGAATAATAGAAATAATATTATTAATATTCGTTTCATTCATTAGTTCTCGAAGATTCCTTTTTTAATCATTCGTGAAACAATTCTTGCAGATGCGGTTTCTAATGCTTTACGAGTTGTTACTCCAATGGCAGATTGTCTGAAGTTAATTTCTTCAACATCCAATCCTAAGATACCTTCTTGTGTTTTTACAGTGTTAGCATCACCTAAACCAGAACCAACAAAATAAGTTCCATCGGTTGCATTGGTGAATCTAACTTGCAACCCCAAACGAGTTGTTTGTGTTTGTTTAGAACCATCTCTCATAGAAAGAACTTCATCTTCCGATACTGAGAAATCATAAACCTCAATCGTTACAAAGTATTCTGCTAATTTAATTTTACCCATTCCATAGACCTGATTTTCGGATACACCTTTACGAGATGCAACCCATTGGTCTTTCATTCTATTTTTAATTTCAGATTTCTCCTCAACAAATTGGAATCGGTTTGTCCAATCCAAATATTCAATTACCATATTGGTAACACCCAATCCAATTCTAGCATCTTTCAAATCAGGATACATCTCATATACTTCATCGGAGATACCCACATTCAAAAGTGCAATTGGAATCATTGGTCCATCATAATCAGAAACATCATCAATCGATGCTTTCTTTTCAAACTCAGCTTGATAAGTTTCTGCTTTAATTGAACCTATTTGTGCATAAGAGGTAAGTGTAAAAAATACACCCACCATTATTAATATTATTTTTTTCATATTATGACCCTAATGTATCGTATATACCAAATTGAACATTATCCCACATATGTGGATTTAGTATGGTTGCAACTAAAATTGTTGATAACCCACCAATTGCTAAAACAAATAATCCGGTAATCCATAAAGCAACTAAATACTCTAATGGTGAATTTGCTTCTTTCCAAATATTCACAATTGAATTGTTTAATATAAAATCTTTCATAATGTTTTTAGTTTATGTTACCAATCTATTTCTTGTTCTTTTTCCAATTTCTTTACAGGTTTTCTAGCGGTAGTATCTTTAATAATCACCGTCTTAGTTTCCGCTGGTTTTTGTTCTGGAATGTTAATAATAACTTGTTGATTGTTCGATTGAGATTGTTGTTGTTGCTGAACCATTTCGGTTTTAGCTCCACCCTCTTCTTCATCTGCAATACCCAAAATACCCTTTACCTCATCGATAAAAATACCACCGATGGTTGTTAACACAACCCCAGCACCTGTTATGATTTGGTTCTTCAAATTAGAAAAGAACCCACCATTGTTTTCTGCTTCTTCGCTCATAATTTTATTGTTGTTTGTTTAATGATGTTATCTTTAACATCTTTTATTAATAATTTGTAACTACCCCTTGGAAGGGCTCTTGTGTAAATGTTAAGTTTGTTGTCTCCAACCTTACCATAAAAGATTTCATTGGTATGTGTTATGTTTGTAAACTCATCAACCAACGATATTTTGAATTCACCTTCGGATACAATATTAATGTTAATCTCATCACCATCGTTCACAACAGTACTCTGAACTTCGAAGATATCAACACTATTGGTAACCGGCTCTAATATTTCAAAAGTATCATCAGTACATGAGAACACAACCAAAAGTAGCAATATGTAAAATAGTTTTTTCATTATTCTATATTCATTTTAAGTTGTTCACTTTTTGCGTTTACCGCATCGGTGTTAGTTAGAATAACCAATCCTAATGTGTTATCAAGTTGGACTTTTGGTGTAAAAGTTAATGTATATTTTGTCTTACCATCCAAATACTGGTCTTTGATTTGGACAAATGAACCAATATTGATGTAATCATTTTTTAAGTTACTAAAGTTAGTTGATACATTATTTGTTTGATAATTGATTTCATCAAAAATTAATTTAGATGAATCAAATTTAACTTTATATTGTGCACCAATTACTTTTTGTTGTTTAGGGTCTAATGTAATATTTGCAATAACTTTTCCATTAACTAATTCAGTTGTAATGGTAGTTGATATTTGTCTTTCAACTTTATTTGTTGCTTTAGCATATGATGGGATAAACACCTTAGCGGTAGTTGTTTGTTCTGATTGAACATTTGGAGTTGTTGAATGTGATAAGTTAACATCACCTCTCCAAGTGATAGCGGATTCAAAACTAAATTGTAATTTTGAATTATTTTTGTTATCCAAATAATTCATCAAAGTTGTTCCGTTTGGAATCTGAGAATAGTTAGTTGTAGTAATTGTATCGTATTGTGCTTTAGGATAAAACTTGGAAGCATAAACCATACCATCTCCCTCTAAATAAGTGGATACATCTAATACTTGTGAAAGTAATAGGTAGGTATCATCTGAATTAAACTGACCATCACCATTAACATCCGCATTCATAAATTGGATACCATTTCCAAATTCGTTACCAACTTCATTTTGGTTAATACCTCTATTGTTTAATTCAGCAAACGCAAGAGCAACATCTGATATTGTTACTATCTCATCATATTGTTCTCCAAAGGTAATTGTATAATCACCATTTTGTGCATCAACTACATACCCATCCCAATTAGCAATAACTGCCAAATCAGAAGTTCTATCAAATCCTTGTGTGATATTCATCGAACCATCTGTACTAAAGTTTTCATAAGTTGCATAATCCGGTTGCAACCAGCTCTGAACATCATTTGGGTCTTTTGTGTATAACCCACCATCAAACAATGTAGGGTCTAATGTTTCGGGAAATAATACCTTAAACGATGCGGTTACCTTTGTTGAGGTTGGTACATTGTCGAATGTTTGATTTGGAAACGCTTTAACATCGGTAAATAGATATCCAGTTATGTTATCCCTAACCGATGCTTTTCTTAACATTGCTGATTGATTAAAGTCAAATCCGTTTGGTACTTGTTTATATCTAAACTTTAATCTAGCCACAACACCAATTAGTTCACCTGTTGTTTGTGAACTAATAACCATCGGTGCATGGAATGATTGTTCCCCTATGTAATTCCATCTATGGTCAGTATAATACTGCCCATATAAATCATCAACTGTTGCAGTTGTTGAGTTTTGAAATTCATAAACAGATGGCCATTGGTTGGTGTACCAGTTACCATTTGGATTTGGATTATCAATTCCCAAATAATCAAACGCATCATTTTTGAAAGTAAACCAAATATCTGCAAAAGTTACTTTTCTTTGTGAGTTATCTGAATTATAAATTGTAACATCTAAATAAAACTCATCGCCAATTTCCAATGCGGTAATTGGTGTTACTTCTCCTTGAACTGGTTCATTGATTAAACCAGCATAATCCAATGATATGTTTATGGTTTGTGAAAACGATAACATTGGTAATAGAAATAATAATACTAATAATTTTTTCATTTAAGTAATTCCTCTACTATTTGTGATACTACCTTTTTTAATGCGATGGAAGCAGTTTGTTGATTGAATGTACCATCATCCGCAACTACGAGTGTAGAGGTAGAGACTTCTTTTGATTCACCCTTTTGGGTAGTTTTTTTCTTTACCTTCTTCCCTTCTTGAAGTTCACCTATGGCTATAATCTGAGTTATAGACACATCTTTGTGGAATACCGCAACATTCGTTCCGATATTCTTAATATCAAAAAATACTAATTTAATATTGATTTGCTTTTCCGCATTTGGTGAAAGTGAATAATCACTATCCATAAGAATTTCTTCTACGATATTCTTAACACCAAATGCAAGGTTACGGTTACCAGCGAATTGTCCTATTCGGATTTCGTTAGTAATTTCCCCCACCTTAATCAAATCATCTTGTGCTTGAACCGATTCCAATCCAAACAGTAGGAATAGACATATCCCTACAAATTTCAAAGCATTCATAAAATGCTACCTTTCTTTTCTAAAGTAACAATTTATATAACTTGATTAAATGTAAACCTGATTGAGTATTAGATACTATCTATTGAGTATTCGATTATAAATATAAGGATAATTAAATACCAATAGATTTTAATCTGAGTATTTCATCCTTAACCTTTTGATTAAAAGGTGTCCAACTGAAGTTGTTTAACATCCACTCCCTATATGAAGCAGGGATTTCCCTAACCTCCTTACCAGCAAACTTACCAAATGGCATAACTACCTTAACACCTTCAGCCGCTTTTTCTTGCGGAGACTTTTCACCTTCAATATGTAAACCAATTTCACTAATAGGAATTCCAGTGAGTAACTTTTTATCCTCACCATACATCTGCCACATCCCATTATCCTCCTCTTTGAAGTAGATATCTTCAACCTTTCCAAACTTTGGAACTGCTCCTACAAAATCTACAACTAATCCTTCGGGTTTGTTTGGGTGGATACGAGTAACCCTACCAACGAACTGATACCACCAACTTAAAGATGCGGTGGGTCTACCAGTAATGATACAATCCAATTCAGGATAATCAAATCCAACCGATAAGATATTGACTTGTGCAATACATCTTAACCTACCACTCTTAAACTCTTCCAAAGTTTCTCTTCTTTCTTGCGGAGGCATATCAGAATACACCGCTTTACAACTTGGAATGAGTGTAGTTAGTTCTTTAGCTTCATCAATTGATGGCACAGCTATAAGAATTGACTTCCTATTGTACAACTCTTCTACCTTTTTGACAATCTTTGATGAAATTTTCTGGTTTTTGTATGCCTTCTTAATAGATGAGTTGGAATATTCAGCTCCAGTAGTGTTGTAAATCAAATCACCTGTATTGAAATCGTAGGATTGATATTCCAATCTACTCCAAAACTTTAATTCAACCATTTCTTGAATTTGGGCAACATAAATAATTTTCTTAAAGAAGTTACCTTTCTTAGAACGATTAGTTAACATTACCAACTTTGAAAATGGTCTACCATCATCTCCCATATTTGTCTGAAGTTTGAGAGGAGTTGCGGTTAAACCCAATGTATGAACGATACCAGCACCCTTTAGGAAGCGCCTAAGCATTCCATTTGGTTCTCTGGGGAATCTATCACACTCATCGATGATAACCTTTGTAATCCCCATCTCTTTGAATTTATGTGCAATGTTAACAATCGAACCAATTGTTGCATATGTAACAGAACCAATTTCTTTTTCACCCATTGCCGCAGAATAAATGGATGCTTCACCACCTAAGTTGATAAACTTATCATAATTCTGCTCCAACAATTCTTTAGATGGTTGAATCACCAATAATCTTTCACCAACCCCTTTAGCAATCTGAGCTATTACAATGGACTTACCAAATGCCGTAGGGGCAACAATAATTGAAGGAACGGGCTTTCGTTCCTTAAAGTATTCAATCCCCAATCTAACGGGTTCTATTTGGTTCGGTCTTAATTCTAACATAATATATCTATATACATAAATATACAAACTTTCAAATATACGAAAAAAATTTGACATACCAAAGTTTATTTAATGTTAAATTTTTCCAAATAATCATTTGGTTATCTCAGGAATTATTCGTATCTTTGTATCAAAATAAAAGTATATGTGCCTTTTTGAATTTTGAAAAAGAGGATAGGGGGATACATATATGGGGAATTGATACGACACCAATTCCTTAATAGGTTACATTATATTAATTAAATAAAACAATTATGAAGCAATTTTTGATTGGTATGTTGATGTTCTTTACATCACTTACATCCTTCGCTCAAATTACCGGTAAGGTAGTTGATGCGGAAACAAACGAACCCTTACCAGGCGCTACGCTAATTGTAAAAGGAACCCAAACAGGTGCTACCACCGACTTTGAAGGTTCCTTTTCTTTTGATGTGGAAACCGGTTCGGTACTACAAATATCCTTTGTTGGATATAAAACTTTGGAAGTTACGGCTAAAAAAGGATTACTTGTTCAATTACTACCTCAAGTAAACACATTGGGTGAAGTAGTAGTTACATCAGGTGTTATCGATGTAGCGAGAGAAAGAGAAACTCCAGTTGCAGTTTCAGCAATTTCCCCAGCGGAGATTGCATTGAAAGTTGGTAATACGGAATTCCCTGAAATTATGAACCGCACACCTGGTGTGTATGCTACCAAAACAGGTGGTGGTTATGGTGATTCTCGTATCAACCTTAGAGGTTTTGACCAAAGAAACACTTCTTTCCTTATTAACGGACAACCTGTTAATGATATGGAGAGTGGTTGGGTATATTGGTCTAACTGGCAAGGGTTAACCGATGTAGCAAGTGGTATCCAAATCCAAAGAGGTTTAGGAGCATCTCGTTTAGCAGTTCCATCAGTAGGTGGTACTGTTTCTATTTTTACCAAAGCTGCTGAAAAGAAGCAAGGTGGTTCGGTTTCCGAAACTATTGGTAATAATGGATTTGCTAAAACATCCGTTACCTACAACACAGGTAAAAATGAAAAAGGATGGGCATCATCTTTCTTACTTTCACAATGGAGTGGTGATGGTTACGCATATGGTACTTCTGGTGCAGGAACAACTTACTTCGCAGCAGTTGGTTACCAACCAGAAGGTTCTAAGCACTCACTCAACCTTTCTATCTTAGGTGCAGCACAATGGCACCACCAAAGAAGTTCTTGGGTTTCTATTAGAGATTACCAAAACTTTGGTTCAGACCACAAAGATGGTATTGACCGTAGATGGAATACCGATGCTGGTTTCCTCAATGGTGAAGAATATAATATGAGAAGAAACTTCTACAACAAACCATTGGCTACTTTCAACTGGGATTATGAAATCTCATCTAAATTGAAATTGAATACCTCATTCTATGGTTCAGCCGGTAGAGGTGGTGGTACAGGTCCACGTGGTGGAAACTTCCGTAATGGAGTTACCGATTTATATCCATACAACAAAGACCTTACTGACCATTACTTAAATGGTGGTAGAGGAGCTAGAGATGAAAATGGTTTCATCAACTTCGATGCAGTAATTGCAAACAACCAATCAACTACATCCGGTTACACAGGCGCATTATCAGCATTCGAAGGACAATTGATTGGTTCTAATGGATTCAAAGATGATGGTGTAAATCGTTCAGTATTGGTTCGTAGAGCATCAATGAACTCACACGATTGGGTTGGAGCAATCTCTAACTTAGAAGGTCAGTTCGGAAACTTCAAAACTTCTATTGGTGTAGATTTAAGACAATACAAAGGATACCACTATCGTGTTCTTAACGATTTGATGGGATTAGATGGTTACTACTCAACTGGTAATAAAAACTCTGCAGGTCAAATCATCAACACTTTAGTTGAAGCAACTCCATTTACTGGAACTGGTTTAGATGGTCCTAAGATTGATTACTTCAACAATGGTATCGTTGGATGGCAAGGTGTGAATGGTATGGTAGAATACTCTAAGAATCGTTTGAACGCAGTTCTTCAGGGTGGTTTATCTAACCAATCATTCCAAAGAGAAGATTTCTTTGACCAACCAGCACTTCCGATTTCGGATACTAAGAATCAGGGTGGTGGATATCTTAAAGGTGGTGCTAACTACAACCTTGATGAGAAATCGAATGTATTCTTTAATGCAGGTATGATTTCAAGACAACCTCAGTTTGATGCAGTATTCCCTAACTTCGCTAATGTTGTAAACGAAGATTTACAAAACGAAGAAATCCGTTCATTGGAAGTAGGGTATGGTTTCATTGGTGAAGATTTAACTTTCAACATTAACGCATACTCAACTACTTGGGGTAATAGATTTATCTCTCGTTCATTGAATAACGCACAAGGTGACCAAGGTTCTGCACAATTTAAGGATATCGATGTACAACACAATGGTATAGAATTTGAATCAGTTTACCGTCCAACTACAAGATTGAAATTGAATGGTATGTTATCAATCGGTGATTGGAGATACACCAAAGATTTCACCGCAGAGTTGTTTGATGCTAACCAACAATCAATCGGTACAGGTACTTTGTATATGAAAGATGTTAAAGTTGGTAACGCTGCTCAGTTCACCGCTAATGTTGGTGCTGATTATAGAATCGGTAAAACTAACTTCGATATCGCTTATCGTTTCGTTGATGGTTTATACGCTGATTACACAATCACCGATGCAGGATTTACACAACAAGATAACTTGGGTGCTGTAAAACTTCCTTCTTACGGATTGGCTGATGCTGGTATGACTACTCGTTTCAAAGTATTTGGTAACAACGCATCGTTCAGAGTAAACATCAACAACTTGTTTGATAAAGTTTACATTGCTGAATCTAACACTAACATCCACGCTGATGAATCATCAGTTACTTGGAATGGTGTAGATGTTCGTAACTCAGTATGGTTTGGTTTCGGTAGAACTTGGAACGCTTCATTGAAGTACAACTTCTAAGAAACTTTACACTTATTTACTAAAGGGGATTCCGAAAGGTTTCCCCTTTTTTATTAACAAATAAATAATGTGAATCTTACTTAGTGTTAACAACATATTGGTAGTCGATTTAATATACTAACTATGTATTATAAATTAATATTATACAATATGAAAAAATTATTATTATTATTTATCGTTGGTATCACAAGTTGTGTTACAGAACCACCACAACCACAACCAAAGGATTGGGAAGGAATTTTGGTGAATGTGGATATTGATTCAAATACCACTTGGTATTCAGATTCAATCTATACACTACAAGGCCGTATATCTGTAATCAATGGAGCTACCCTTACCATTCAGCCGGGTTGTTTAATTAAAGCACAATCTGGTATAGGTTCAGTAGCATCATCGTTGGTAATTGCTAGGGGTTCTAAGATTATGGCAGAAGGAACTCCAAACGCACCAATAATATTTACAAGCGTTATTGATTCAATTGGCATTGGTGAATTAATATCTCCGAACTTAGATGAAGATGTTCAAGGATTATGGGGTGGTATAGTAATATTGGGATATGCTCCAATTTCAGCCGGTTCAGTACCCCTACAAATTGAAGGTATTCCATCTTCAGATGCAAGTGGATTATATGGTGGTACGGATTCATTGGATAATTCCGGTGTGTTATCATATGTATCAATCAGACATGGAGGAACAAACATCGGACAGGGCAATGAGTTAAATGGATTAACATTAGGTGGAGTAGGTAAAGGAACTACAATTAATAATATTGAAATCGTAGCAAATCAAGATGATGGTATTGAATTCTTTGGAGGATGTGTAGATGCAGAAAATCTATTGGTATGGGCATATGGTGATGATGGTTTGGATGTTGACCAAGGCTATAGTGGATTGATTCAAAACTATGTAGTAGTAGAGGGTAGTAATTCAGACCACGCATTGGAATTAGATGGTGGTGAGGGTAATTGGAACTCTTCCTTTAATATGCTAGATGGTTTACTTATTTCAACAAATGGTTCTGAGGTTCATTGTAGAGATGGCGCTATGGGATTCATTCAATTTGATGGTATAGCAAATGTAGAATTAGATAACGGAACTCAAATGGTTGTAGATACCCTTAATAGTGCGGTAACCATAATGGAGTTTGATTGGACATTGACTTACGCAAAAGGAAAGTTGTGATTCAATATTATTGAGCATAAAAAACCCCACTCAATAGGTGGGGTTTCTTTTTTAATTTAATCTCTTTAATTTATAAATTGTAGAACGAAGTAGTTCATCTACACTATCGTATAGATTCATTAGGTAACCATCTTGAGGAAGTTTGGTTCTCTTTAATTCACAATACTTTGCTAATTGTTCAAAGTATGCAATCGTATCTTCTTCATTTTCCAAATCTTTGATAGCACCTACCATCTTATATCCCTTTAAGATATCATACTTACCTTGATAAGATTCAACAATAGAATCAATTAAACCAATGATACCATCATAGTATCCGTTTAACGCCATATGCTTTGAATAAGATGAGGTTTGTAAGTGGAAGATGTGAGCTTGGTTTCTACTCTGCATCAATGTTCCGATATATTCGTTCATAATAAAATCCTTTTAACTCCCTATAAATATAAATCAAATCCAATTTTCGAAAGGATGTGGCTTTTCTTTAACTACCGCTCGGAATGGTTTATCAAAAGAAACTATCTCAGTATCCCATTTGAAGGCATCCTCTAAGTAGGATTTCCANTCCCCCTTAAACTCATTCCAATACCTATCNGAAGTTAATCGNTCTAATTGCTTTCTATCATTAACTATTGAGCGGTAATCGATTTCTTCGAACTCTTCCATAACTTTACAATATGAATTAATATCACACACATATTCAAAAACATAATGGAGTACCCATCGGTAAACATTCCATATACGAACCACAAAAGGGCTCCCACACTATTTACCACTCGTAACTTATTTCCATCCATTACAAACGATGCTAGGATGAATAGGGTGGCTACAAACCCCAAATATTCAATTGATTCCATTATATTTGTTATTGGTCTTATTTACTATTACTACTATACTATTGAACATATTCTCCATCGGTGTTGAGAGGGAACCGATTCCCCCCTATAATTGTCTTTTTACAAAATTTTTCATCGGTGTCGGTCAAAAGGTTATTTTTAGTCGTTTACCCCTATCTTCTTTTTGATAGTGTCTACCCACCGAGTAACTCCCCCATTAGGATTGGCAGTTGTAAATTGATGGGAGATAACCCTTATCAATTCGCCCGTTGGATTGTGAGCTAAAAACCTTGTTCTTGATTTGTGTGGTATTGATTTCATCTTCTATGTCTACCTTTTTGTATTACCTTAGTTACTCCAGCCTTTATTCCCATCGAAGGTTTAATCTCCTCTACCTTTTTGGGTTGGGGAAAATCAATCCATCGTAAACCAAAAAACAACCAAGCAAAGAATCTTCGCAAGGGGTTAGGTTTCTTAGTTAGCGCAAAGGAGATAAAGTAATTCTCATCCCCAATCTTCCATTCCCCTATTGGTAAAGGGGCTTGTACATTCATCATTTGATTTTTCATTTTCGTTATATAGCGTTTCCATTAATTTCCAAACAACCTCACAATCCTCATACCTTTCATCCGATTCTAATTCGGTTAGTAAATCCACTAAGGATGTATAGGGTATAAGGGAAACGATTGTTCCCCTTCTGATAGTTCCCTTAGTGTATCCATCCAATACCCATTTAAGAGAGGAAATTCGTATCTCCCTTAAATCCTCATTGTTCAAGCCTCTGAGGTATTCCATATAGTAGAATTCTTCTGGTCCCATAGTGGATATAAATATACTCCTATAAGGGATTAAACCCAAGAGGCTGAGTAACTACCCAATCTCCAATTATTTAATCCAATTCTTTCCTTTAAGGTAACACTCTCTAGCAAAGTTAAGAGCTTCTCTATCCTCTTCTCCATAGAATCCAAAATTCAAAACCCTTCCTAAGATGAGCTTATATTTCTCTTCTACCCAAAAGGGATTTGAATCCGAAGGGAATAACAACTCTTCAATCATTCTTTGTTGTTGAGGTTTTAACTCAAAGGTATCCAATTCCATACGAAGGATTTCCTCTTGCCAATCTCTCAACTCATTTCCCATTCTTCTTCAATTCCTTTTGTAGTTCCTTTACCCTCTTTAATCGGATTGTATCCTTTAACTCATCCGAATGTGAAGGATTATCCTTACTTCTTTTCAAGCGCTTCTTCAACTGATTAAGTTTGTATCTTAGTTTACCAAAATCCTTTTTCATCTTCTCCTTCTTTATTTTGAATTTCCCTTAGCCATCCCCATTTCAATCCATTAGAGATTCTATTCCCAATAGTATCCCAATCTCTCTTCTCTTCACAATAGATGAAATCCGATAGAATTTGTTCATCTCTATTGGTATCCTCATCCCTATTGGTTTGTTCGCTGAGGATTTCATATCTCTTTCCCCTATATGTGTATATGGGATTCTTCACTTTTTATGGGCGCTCTTCTATGAGGGGCCTGTTAGAGTTGTAGAAGTGGATACCTTCAATTACGATTGATTTGGTTGCTGTCCATTTACCTCCATAGGTATAATGCCAATAGTTCTCACCATCTACTACTATGTACTTATTGTTAAACGAAAAAGTTTGTAATTCACTCATAGGGTCAAGTATTTTATATTAATTACAAATATACGAAATAAATCTGAGATAACCAAATCTTAGATAGATTATTTTCAGTTCACTTATCCCACCTGTCCACAGATACACCGAAGGGGGTATCAAAGGGTATCTTCCCAGAGAGGAAAAAAACCGGGCTCCGCATGAAAACGGACCAGACCGGGCCTGTGCCCATGCGTGTTTTCCGGTAGTTACAAGAAACCTGTCAGAGGGGGGTGGGGGGTCCCCTGCACCTCAACCGATGTGCGTATTTTTTTTGGGGGTGCTTCTTAACGCTCGCTAGCGCTCGCTTAGCTGGGAAGTGGGTAGTAGTTCCCCTATATACCCTATGTGTTCTCCCTTATACTATATACTGAGTGTTAGTTATATACTCTATACTACTATGGGTTATATTCTTAGCTATATTATTTTTATTAAGGGTGTCCAACTTCGGTTTGGGATTTGGGCATAAAAAAAGAGAGCCATGCATTAGCTCTCTAATCCCACCATCCTCTCGAGCGGATGATTAGTTGTTGAGTAGTGAGTTGGCTATTGCCTTATGGGACTCTTTAAC
>JGI26081J50195_1000530_pt1 | contig 16374 bp, 9 predicted proteins | sample SaaInl74LU_5_DNA_FD_50195 | JGI IMG/M metagenome (IMG submission 50195) | reverse complement strand
ATAATCAATTAAATAGCCACAAGCTTATGTACAAATTTTATTCATAATTTTACTAAAAGATTAAGCAGAATATCTATGAAGTCTTTTTAACCATAAAAAGTTTGATAAAATTGTTTTACGAGCTATTAAAAAATTACTTTTTAAACACATAATGACTAATACAAAATCACTAAAAAATCTACGTAAGTGGATTTTATTTTTCCTTGGAATTACCATTCTATTCGTCTCTTTTAAATTTTCACAATCCATTGCTAACGCAAATACTCCAGACCGAAAAGAGGGTAAGAGCATTGTTAAAGAGGTTTACACCCGTGAGGTTACCAATGGCAGTTATCAAGTTCAGATTCCATCAAATGGTATTTTACAGGCCTATCGAAGAGTTAGTTTAACGTCTAGAGTTCAGGGATTGATGCAGACGATCAACCCCTTGTTCAAGGTGGGTCAGAAATATAAGGCAGGGCAAACATTAGTGAAAATTGATGCTTCAGATTACAGTGCAAACGTGAAAGCTCAACGTGCATCTTTGTACAACCTAATCACTTCTGTTCTTCCAGATTTACAATTAGATTTTGTGGAAGCCTACTTGCAGTGGAGTCAATTTTTAAAGGATTTTGACATAGAAAAACCAACACCTCCACTTCCTAAAATGAAAGAGAACGTACGTCTTTTTGTTTCAGGGAGGGGAATAATTTCCTCTTATTATGCGTTGCAAAACCTAGAGCAGAATCTTCAGTATTATACATTAAAAGCTCCTTTTGATGGAGTTTTAGTCAGTGCTAATATGACTGAGGGATCTTTGGTTAGACCAGGACAGCAACTAGGAGAGTTTATTGCTGTAGACCAATATGAGTTAAAAGTCTCACTCCCAAAATCATATATTCAAAAAATTAAAGAGGGCGCCAAGGTTACTTTAAATTCTATTGATTCAAATCAAGCATATACTGGCACAGTAGCAAGAATAAATGCTAAAGTCAATACACAAACCCAATCTGTAGAGGTTTTTATACGAGTAAGCAATCCAGAGTTGAAGGAAGGTGTGTTTTTAGAGGCAAGTATCAACGCTACTACTTTTGATGAAGTTTTTGCAATTGATCGCGGTTTACTCAATGGGGAACAAGAATTATTTGTTGTTAAAAACAATATACTTGAATATAAAAAAGTACAAGCCATACATTATACGGAGACTCTTGCTTATGTCAAAGGCTTAGAAAATGGTGAGCTGATTATTGCACAACCTTTGATAGGAGCATATAGTGGCATGGAAGTAATCCCAACAGTTTTAGCAATTGAAAACTAAAACAGGATGAGAAAAATTATAGATTATTTCATAAAATACCATGTAGCTGTTAACATTGTCATTTTAGCCTTTTTACTTTTTGGAACGATTGGTGTACTCTCATTAAAATCTTCTTTTTTCCCGCTTTCTGAATCACGTATCATTCAAATTTCGGCAATATATCCTGGAGCATCTCCATTGGAAATGGAGGAAGGAGTTGTTTTGAAAATTGAAGATAACTTAAAAGGGCTCATTGGAGTAGAACGTGTTACCTCTGTTTCCAGAGAAAATTCTGGTAATATTACTGTTGAAATTGAAAAGGGAAGGGACATCAACTTCATGCTCTTAGAGGTCAAAAACGCTGTTGATCGTGTTCCGAGTTATCCCACAGGAATGGAACCATTAGTAGTTTCAAAAAGGGAGGAGATTCGATCAACAATCAACTTTGCACTGGTAGGTGAAAACATTTCTCTTTTAAGTTTAAAAAAGATAGGGCGACAAATTGAAAATGATTTAAGAGCAATTGAGGGAATTTCTCAAATTAATGTTACTGGATATCCAGATGAGGAAATTGAAATAGCGGTGAATGAAAGTAAGCTTTTAGCATATGGATTGAGCTTTTCTTCAATTGCACAAGCGGTAGCAAAATCCACAAAATCCAATATTATTATAACTGGAGGGCAAGTTAAAACAGATGCAGAAGAGTTTTTAATTCGTGCTAATAATAAATTTTATTATGCAGATGAGTTGTCAAATATTGAAGTTCGAGGACTACCCGATGGGACTAAAATTTATTTGAAAGACGTTGCAGAAGTGAGAGACAGATTTTCAGAAACGCCCAATAGAACTTTTATTGACAATAATATCTCTGTAAATATTTCTGTAAATTCTACCAATTCTGAAGACGTAATATCCTCAGCAGAGGCTGTTAGAAATTATATTGAAAAATTCAATATTGAGAATACTAATATCAACATTCAAATTTTGAATGACCAGTCTGTAGTATTAACAGAAAGAAACAAATTATTGATAGAAAACATTTTTCAAGGAATGCTTTTAGTGTTGCTATTTTTGTCTCTTTTTCTCAATTCAAGATTGGCTTTTTGGGTTGCATTTGGGCTTCCTGTCTCATTTTTGGGAATGTTCATTTTTGCTCCGTTATTTGGAGTAACTGTTAATATCCTATCTACATTTGGAATGATCATCGTTATCGGGATTCTTGTGGATGATGGAATTGTGATTGCAGAAAATATATACCAGCAATATGAAAAAGGGAAGAGTCCTTATCGTGCAGCAATAGATGGTGTATTAGAAGTAATTCCCCCAGTTGTTTCCGCAATAATAACGACTGTTTTAGCCTTTTCTTTATTCTTGTTTTTAGACAGTCGAATCGGTGAGTTTTTTGGAGAAGTATCTGTAGTGGTAATATTGACACTTGTCATATCTCTAATAGAAGCTCTAATTATATTACCCGCTCACCTAGCAAATTCAAAAGCTTTAGTTTTAAAGAAGAAAAAGCCTAAGACTTTGATAGCAAAAGGATTTTCTAAATTAAGGGAAATTAATAAGCTTGGAGATAAATTCATGCAGTCCATGCGTGATTTGGTATTTGTCCCCGTATTGGATTTTTCCCTNAAGAATAGAATGCTTATCCTTTCCCTTTTTATAGGCGTTTTAATGTTAACAATTGGTTCTTTTGGGGGTGGAATTATTAGAACTTCATTTTTCCCTTCTATTGCTAGTGACCGAATTCAAGTTACTTTAGTAATGCCCAATGGAACAAATGAGAAAATCACAGATTCCATTATCAGTTTGATTCAAGTTAAATCAAAAATTGTTGAAGAGGAGCTCACAGAAAAATATTTAAAGGGATATGAGAAAAGCCTTTTTGTTAATTCAATTAAAACTCTTGGAAATGGAGCTTCACGTGCAACTCTGACAATCAATTTACTTCCCGGGGAACAACGCCCAGACATTTTGAGAGCAAATTTAGTTTCAACGCGACTAGCCGAACTTGTAGGGCCAATAATTGGAGTCGAAAGTATCGTTTATGGCTCAGGATCAAATTTTGGGGGAAGCCCAGTTTCCGTCTCCTTTCTGTCCAATAACATACGTGAATTAAAAGCTGCAAAAAATGAGCTCAAGCAGAACATGCTTTCTAATGACCAATTGAAAGATGTTACAGATAATGATCCTGCAGGAATTAAGGAGATCAGTCTTAAGTTAAAGCAAAATGCATATCCTCTGGGTATTGACTTACAATATTTAATGAGTCGAGTTAGAGCTGGATTTTTTGGTGTACAAGCTCAAAGATTTCAAAGAGGTCAAGATGAGATTCGTGTTTGGGTGCGCTATAAAAAAGAAGATAGGTCTTCTATTACACAGCTGGAGGATATGAAGATTGATTTACCCAACGGGCAACTAGTTCCGCTTAAAGAAATTGCAAGCTTTGCAATTAAAAGAGGGGATGTATTAATTAATCATTTGGATGGTAGGAGAGAAATTCAGTTATCCGCAGATTTAAAAAATGCTGAAGAAACTTCTGCCACTGATGTTATGACTGAACTCAGGACTAAAATTATTCCTTTAATTCAAAAAAAGTATCCCTCTGTAAGTGCCTCTTATGAAGGTCAAAATCGTGAAGCTAATAAATTAGCAGCCTCCCTAAATATTGCAGGTCTACCCATATTAATTCTCATCTACATGACCATAGCATTTACATTTAGAAGTTTTTCACAACCTATTCTTCTATTCTTACTCATACCCATTAGTTTTACTGGCGTAGCCTGGGGACATTGGATTCATGGTTTCCCTGTAAACATAATTTCACTATTGGGAATAATTGCCTTGATCGGTATTATGGTAAATGATGGATTGGTTTTGATTGGTAAGTTTAATAATAATTTGAGGGAAGGATTGACATTCAATAATGCGCTTCTTGATGCAGGGAAATCTAGATTTAGGGCTATATTTTTGACTTCTGCAACTACTGTAGCAGGATTAACCCCTTTGATTTTAGAAAAAAGTAGACAAGCACAATTTTTAAAACCNATGGCGATTACAGTTTCTTATGGTATTGCTTTTGCAACACTTTTAACCTTGATAGTACTCCCTATTTTCCTTTCCCTTAATAACGAAATGAAGGTGTATGTCAAATGGCTTATTACGGGTGATTTCCCATCAAAAGAGTCCGTAGAACGTCCAATAATAGAAGCAGAAGATAAAAAGAAAATTACTGCGGGTGAACTTTCAAATAATGAAGCAGAATGAAAGGATTTATAGTATTCATTTTAATAAACCTGGTTATTTACCCACTTTTGGGACAACAGACAATTTCAAAAGAAGAAGCATTAGAGATTGCTTTAGAGAAAAATTTTGGGATTCAAGTTTCTAAAAATAATCTAGAGATCTCAAAAAATAATAGTAGCCTTCTTAACTCTGGATTTTTACCTACAATCTCCCTTAATGGAGGTTCAAATTTCACCTCTTCAAATTCAGAAATAGCATTCCCAGGACAAGTTTTAGAGGACGGTTCTCCACGGCCTAATTTGAATTTAGATGACCAGGAGTCTCAACGATTTAATGGAGGAGTCAATTTAAATTATACACTTTTTGATGGCTTAGGAAGAAAATTCACCTACAAAAGATTGAAAGAGCAATATGCTTTAAGTGAATTGCAATTGCGAGAAACAATCGAGTTTACAATAATACAATTGTATAGTGTATATTTTAATGTGGCCCAACTCACAGAGTCTAAATCAATTTTTAAGCAAGCCCTAGAAGTTTCTAAAGAGCGCGAAAGTAGAGCTGAGAGTGCTTTTAAATATGGGCAAACGAACAAACTTGCTGTTTTAAATGCTCAAGTAGATGTGACCAATGACAGTATCAGTGTGTTGGAAATCACCCAACAGTTAGATAATGCAAAGCGCGACTTAAACTTGTTGCTTAGTCAATCTATGGAAAATAAATATTCAGTATCAACCCAAGTTGATTTCGTTTCTGAAATACAGATTGAAGCTTTATTAGAAAATGCTGCAGCGTATAATGTAAGTTTATTGAAGCAAAAGCAAAACACACAAATTAACTCTTATGACGTCAAAGTCAGTCAGTCTGGATATCTACCCTCAATAGGTTTGGTAGGCTCTTATGGTTGGAATTTAAATCAAAGTCCTGCTTCTGCTTTTTTCCCAGGGACAAATAATAATACTTATTCTATGAGTTTTGGAGCAAATTTAAGTTGGAACTTATTTGACGGTGGAAGATCAATTACGCGGGTCAAGAATGCAAAGATTGCAGTAGAGAATCAAAAAATTCTGACCGATGAAATCCAACTCACTTTTGAGCGTGATTTATCAAATGCGTTACAGAGTTATAAAAATGCAAAGATGATATATAGCATTCAAGAAAAGCAAGTAGAAACAGGATCCTATAACTTTGAGCGCTCTCAAGCGCAATATAATTTAGGTTCGATCACTGCTATTGAATTTAGACAAGCTCAGATCAATTTAAGGAATGCTCAAAATCAATGGACTCTTGCAAAATATCAAGCGAAATTAGCTGAATTAAGACTCCTTCAACTTAGTGGTCAATTATTGAATATCTCATTATAACGGGTATAGAAAAGAATTGGTTAACGGGTTAGATTCTGTTAATTAATGAATTCCAAGAGCATTCAGGATGTGAATTCTAAAATTCTCACTAAAACCTTTATTAATATAACTATACCATGTATTTATTTTATAGTTTTGTGCAGAATTTAAAAACAGAGTTATGGCTTTTGATATTGACATGATTAAGCAAGTTTACAGTCACCTTTCTGACCGAGTGGCTGAAGCTAGAAAACTTACAGGACGCCCTTTAACTGCGACTGAAAAAAATCTTTATTCACACCTTTGGGAATCGTCTGAAAAACGTGCTTTTGTCCGTGGGAGTGATTATGTTGATTTTGCTCCAGACCGAATTGCGTGTCAAGATGCAACAGCTCAAATGGCATTATTGCAGTTCATGCAATCTGGAAAAACAAAAGTTGCCGTTCCTACAACGGTTCACTGTGATCACTTAATTCAAGCTAAAGACGGTGCAACACAAGATTTGAAATCTGCGAACAATACCTCAGCTGAAGTTTTTAATTTTTTAGAGTCAGTTTCTAATAAATATGGGATCGGCTTTTGGAAACCTGGTGCAGGAATTATTCACCAAGTTGTGTTGGAAAACTATGCTTTCCCCGGCGGGATGATGATCGGTACAGATTCTCATACAGTAAATGCTGGTGGCCTAGGAATGGTTGCTATTGGGGTAGGAGGTGCAGATGCAGTTGATGTTATGGCNGATATGGCTTGGGAGTTGAAGTTTCCTAAGTTAATAGGAGTTAAATTAACAGGTAAATTAAACGGTTGGACAGCACCGAAAGATGTTATATTAAAAGTAGCAGGTATTCTTACTGTAAAAGGGGGTACAGGTGCCATAATTGAATATTTTGGTGACGGTGCAGAATCCATGTCTTGTACTGGAAAAGGAACCATTTGTAATATGGGAGCAGAAGTGGGGGCAACTACTTCAACTTTTGGTTATGATGAATCTATGGAACGCTATTTGAGAGCCACAGGTAGAGATGATGTTGCAAATGCTGCTAATGAAGTTAAAGAACACCTAACTGCAGATCCAGAAGTATATGCTAATCCAGAAAGTTATTTTGATCAAGTTATCGAAATCAACTTAGATACTTTAACTCCGCACATAAACGGCCCTTTTACTCCTGATTTAGCAACCCCAGTTTCAGAAATGAGTAAGGTTGCAAAAAAGAATGACTGGCCTTTACAAGTTGAGTGGGGTCTAATAGGTTCATGTACGAATTCCTCGTATGAAGATTTAGCACGTGCCGCTTCTATTGCAAAACAAGCAGTAGAAAAAAAGCTTGTTACCAAAGCAGAATTTGGAATTAATCCAGGTTCAGAGCAAGTTCGTTATACTGCGGAACGTGATGGTTTGTTGTCTATTTTTGAAGATTTAAACGCAAAGATTTTTACTAATGCTTGTGGACCTTGTATAGGACAATGGGCTCGTGAAGGTGCTGACAAACAAGAGCGAAATTCGATTATTCATTCGTTTAATAGAAACTTTTCAAAAAGGGCAGATGGTAATCCTAATACTCATGCTTTTGTAGCTTCACCGGAAATGGTTGCTGCGGTTGCGATTTCGGGAAGATTAGATTTCAATCCAATGACAGATGTTTTGTTAAATCAAGAGGGAGAGAAAGTTAAATTAGATCCACCTACAGGAGTTGAATTACCCCCTTTAGGTTTTGATGTTAAAGAAAACGGGTACTTAGCGCCTCAAGAAGATGGCTCATCTGTTGAGGTTGTTGTAAAGGAAGATTCAGAACGTTTACAATTGCTCTCACCTTTTCAAGCATGGGACGGAAATAATTTGATGGGAGCCAAGTTACTGATCAAAGCTCAAGGGAAATGTACTACAGATCATATCTCGATGGCAGGACCTTGGTTGCGCTTTAGAGGTCACCTTGATAATATTTCTAATAATTGTTTGATTGGAGCAGTTAATGCTTTTAATGAAAAAACAAACTTTGTTAAAAATCAACTCTCAGGTGTTTATGGAGGAGTTCCAGATGTGCAACGCGCCTACAAAGCTGCTGGTATAGAGAGTATAGTTGTTGGAGACCATAATTATGGAGAAGGTTCCTCAAGAGAACATGCAGCTATGGAGCCACGTCATTTAGGAGTAAAGGTTGTATTGGTTAAATCATTTGCTCGTATTCACGAAACCAACTTGAAAAAACAAGGGATGTTGGGCGTTACCTTTGCAAATGAATCCGATTACGATTTGATTCAGGAAGATGATACTTTCAACTTTGTAGATTTGGAATTATTTTCACCAGGTAAGCCACTCAACATAGAAGTGCTTCATTCAGATGGGACAACCCATACAATTCAGGCAAATCACACTTATAATGCACAACAAATACAATGGTTTAGAGAAGGTTCAGCCTTGAATTTAATCAAGAAACAAAACGCTTCTTAACGTAATCGTCACTTTTATAAGTTAAGCCAGTACGTAAGTTTTAGGTTTATAGACCTGAAAACAGGTCCAAATTCTTGGGTATAGTAATTATCATTATACACTAAATAAAGATCTGATAGTGGTGCAAAACGCCATTGAATCCTTGAGTTTATTCCAAAATTATCTGTTAGGTTACTGTATTGAATCAAAGTGGACCAAAATAAATTTTTATTGAGTGTCAATTCAAATTTAGGGCTAATTAGAAATAGATTTGCTGAGGAATAAGGTTTGGGTAATTCAATCCTATTATAATCCCATAGTAAACTAATTACAGCTATAGGTTGAATTCTATAGAGTGCACTTCCCTTATAGGAAAATCGAGTACCATTAAAAAAGGTACCATAGGAAATTTCAGAAGTAAAATTAAATGATTTTGCATATGGCGATAAATAACGTATCCCCCATTCTCCAAAATTATATCCTCTAGAATCAGGAAGTGGAATTCCTCCTACACTTCGAGTAGGGTCAAATGGGTTTGATAAATAAACATATTGAGTTTTAGAATTAAGTTCTAGTTGGGATTGATTTTTAAATTCAAGCTGGTATTGCAATCGAAAGATATGATCCGTTTTTTGATAATCTAAATCCTGCTGAAACCACATTAGATTGAGTAGGTCAATTTGGTGCGAATTGATGTTTCCCTTTTTGGGATAAAAATTTCGAACCATATTAGTTCCAGATTTGAAAACACCGGATCTAGGGATGAATCCAAGGTCAGATCTAAAGTCCTGATCAACGAATACCCAATCTGAAGAAAAACGCCAAATACGTGTGTTATAAACTAAGTTTGCTTGTGCTGATAGATTTCCCTGACGATCATCAGGTTGAATAGATTTGTGTGTGTAAAATTTACCCAACCATTTATTATTGGCAGAATTTAAATTGTAATCTAAACCAATGACTCGATTGAAACGATTTGTGTCTTTTAAGAAGGCATAGTCTTTAAAGGTTTGTCTATTGACCATAAATAAACCGATCTGAGATTGTCCAAACACTTTGCGCTGCAATGCAAACATGGAATTGTTGTTGGAGGCTATTTGGTTTTGAAGATCCTCTTGATTTTGAATATTTAACACCCCAATGCGCCAATTTTGATCCAGTTTACCACTAAGTCGAATCCCTCCTATAATATTGTTTTGAATTGTATTTCCACTAGGGTCTTTTGCGATACCAATACGTCTCGAAAAAAAAGGTATAGCATCTCTAAAGCTTCCAAAATTTCCAAACAAGTCACCATTATCAATAAAAAACTGTCTTTTTTCGGGAAGAGAAATTTCAAAACGAGTCAGGTTGGTGATTATATCATCAACTTCTACGTTCGAAAAATCAGGGTTTAGGGTGACATCTAAATTTAAACTATTTCCCACAGGAATTTTTAGATCGCCTCCTACAGTTACTTTTTTTGAAATTGGCTCCCCATTGAAATTATTTGATATAATTCCATTTACATAAGGAATCAAATATATAGGCATCTTACTCGCCGGAAGGGGTTCTTCAAAAACAAGCGCTCCATAATACCCTATATTTATCGGAATTTGATTTTGATCTACGTTTGTCCATATACTTCTTTCATTAGACTGTAAATCGTATCTATAAGTTTGAAATCCCCATTTTTGGCTTCCTTCAGGATATTTAATTGAACTAAACGGAATTGCCATTTCAATCACAAATCGATCTTTGAAGCGAATACATTCAGATTGCCATTTGGTATCCCAAGTTAAATTAAAACCATTGATGGCAGCTCCACGATCAGAGATAAGACCCTCTCGTTGAACTCCATAAGCACTTACCCCAAATAGAAAAGCATTTTGACCGTCTCTAAAGGTGTCAAATAAAACGGTAACATTATCATTAGTTCTAGCGCTAAAATCACGCTTGAGAGAACTTACTATAAAATTTTCATCTACAGCGAGTGCCTCAATNCCTATCAATAAATGAGTGTCATTATAAACTATTTTAACAATAGTTTCATTTGTGGACTTTAGTGAATCGGTAGGAAAAAGTTGCCAAAAATTATCAGCACTGTTTGCTGTCTGCCAAAAAGCTTCGTTTAACTTTCCATCCAGCACAATCTCTTGATCAATTTTTTTAACTAAAACAGATCTTTCTGGTGTTTGTGCAGAAATGAAATAAGTAGCTAAACACAGGAATAAAGCAAGGGGCTTAGGCGTAAAAGGGATCGGCATTGATAGGCTAATTATTTAAAAAAAAATCTAATTAGTAGTGTTATATTTTGTTGAATATCGTTTCCAAAGCTCAGTTTGGTGTGTTTCAAGACTGATTTCTCTTCCTCCTATATAAGCCTTATAAATTATATTTGTTCGCATGTCTAAAGCGTCACCCTCTGAAACAAAAAGAGTGGCATCTTTCCCTATTGATAGAGATCCTATGCGTTTCTCAACACCTAATATTTTTGCAGGGTTTAAAGTGATCATTTGTAAAGCAACCTCTTTGTCAATTCCATAGGCAGCAAAGCTACCTGCATAGAAAGGAAGGTTTCTAGTGTACATTCTTTCCATTCTTCCACTTACATCTATACTCACTAGAATTCCAGCTTGAATTAATTGTGAAGCCAGTTTGAAGGATTGTTTTGGATCTTCATCTTCATTGTCAGGAAGACGGTGAGGTCTAGAAACAATAACAGGAATATTAGCTTCTTTTATAAATTTTAGTTGTTCTGGAGACTCATTTCCTCCAACCAAAACAATTTTGTCAATACCCAATTCTTTTAAATAGCTTATTCCATCAACAATTTGCTTTTCATCTGTTGCATGTAGATACATTGTTTTAGTTCCATTAAAAAGCCCTTTCATTGCTTGATAGGGAAGGTGAGCAGGGTTTTGTTTTAGATCATATACTTTAGCATTTTCTACAAATGCCTTGAGTTTTTCAATATTTGAAAGGTAATTTTTATTCACTTTTAATGCAGGATCTTCTCCTAGCCAATATCGACCCCTAGTGTAGGGTCTAGGCCAATTTAGATGAATGCCTTCGTCTGCTTTTATAATGGCATCTTCCCAATTCCATGCATCCATTTGCATTACTGAAGAACTACCTGAGATACGACCTCCTCTGGGGGTTACTTGAGCCGATAATACTCCATTGGGACGCATGCTTTCTACTATTTTAGACTCTGCATCATAGGCAATGGCGGTTCTTACATGCGGCAAAAAATCTCCTAATTCATCCACGTCACTGGTTGCTCTAACGGCATCCACTTCTACTAAACCTAGGGTGCTATTAGTTGCAATAAATCCCGGATAAATATGTTTGTCAGTTGCGTCAACAACAGTATCAAATGCAGGTAGGTTTAGAGAATCTCCTACATAGGTTATTTTTCCATTTTCAAATCCTACTGCACTATTATAAAGGACTGTTCCTTCACCCGTATGAACCGTAGCGTTAACGAATAAAACTGATTTTATTTGTTTACTAGCAGGCGTTTGTTGACCAAAAGCAGTTGCTAATAAAAGAATGTTCAAAAAAGTAATTAAATTTCTCATAATTTTTTAATCTAAAGTTTCACAGGTAAATTCACGTTTTGCTATTTTTTTGGGAGCCTGTGTTTTCGCTCCATTTTCTTTAGCAATAAGCATTTGTCCGATGATTAATTTTTTTTCTTTTTCGATAGCCTCAATTTTACTATCAATAGTTGATGCATCATAATATGTTACCCCTTCTATAATTGTTTTTTCAGCTTTGGCATAAATGGAGAGAGGATGATCGGACCAAAGAACCAAGTCAGCATGTTTACCTACCTTTATACTTCCTACTTTATCGTCTAAGTGAAGTAATTTAGCTGGGTTTAGGGTGACAAACTTCCAAGCATCTTCTTCAGAAATACCACCGTACTTTACTGCTTTAGCAGCTTCTTGATTCAGGCGTCTTGACATTTCAGCATCATCTGAATTGAACGCTACTGTAACTCCTGCATTATGCATTATTGCTCCGTTGTATGGGATGGCGTCTTTAACTTCGTTTTTATAGGCCCACCAGTCAGAGAATGTAGATCCGCCTACACCATGTTCTGCCATTTTATCTGCAACTTTATATCCTTCTAGAATATGTGTAAATGTATTTATTCTGAAACCATAACGCTCGGCGACTTTCATCAGCATGTTGATTTCAGATTGAACATAGGAATGACTTGAGATAAAGCGTTCGCTTTTTAGAATTTCCCAGAGCGTTTCCATTTCAATATCATAGCGGGGTTGTTTAACATTGTTTTTTTGCTTTTTAGAAAGCCCATTATAGTTTGTCCAACGCTGACCATATTCCTTAGCCCTTTGAAAATAATCCACAAAGACCTGTTCTACTCCCATACGAGTTTGCGGGAAACGAGAATAACTACTCCAATTGGATTGCTTTACGTTTTCACCTAATGCAAACTTGATAAAAGGATCTGCCCCTTTAAAGAGTAATTCATCAATGGGGGCTCCCCATTTAAGTTTGATGATTGCAGAACGACCTCCAATTGGGTTTGCAGAGCCATGCAAAATTTGAATGGTTGTAACACCTCCTGCTAAGTCACGGAATAAGCCAATATCATCGGGTTCAATAACATCCTCTATACTTACTTCTGCAGAGGAGTTATGACCTCCTTCGTTTATACTTGATGCTCCCAGGTGAGAGTGTTCATCAATGATTCCTGAGGTAAGATGTTTTCCTGTGGCATCAATTATTTGTGCATTTTTCGCATCAAGATCAGTTCCAACAGCAGCAATTTTTCCATTGATTACCAATACATCTGCATTTTTCAGAATTCCTTCCGCTTCATTGGTCCATACAGTAGCATTTCTAAACAGCATATTTTCTGACTTTGGAAGTTCAGAAAATCCATATGCTTTATTTGGGAATGTTACAGGAACGGGGCTATGATAGCTAGGTTGTTTCTTCCCTTCGTTCTTTTCTTCGTTCTTTTCATTTGCTTTTGCCTTCCAAGCTATTTTATTCCCACTAAAACTAGTTCCTTGTCCTTCGGTTATTCCTTGGTCATTAATTTTAGCATTTAGTTGGGCAAATGTGTTTCCTTTCTTGTCAATTAAAGTAAGATATAACCAGTGGTTACTGTAGCTGCTTTTAGTTTCAAACTTTAGTGAATCTTGTTTTGCTGTTACACTAATTTTTGAAGCACTATTTTTTATTTCTATTTCAAGGGAATGGTCTTGAAAAGCAATTTCATAAGCTCCATCTATATCTTTTATGGTATGCTCTTTAATCACATGGGGCTTTCCTTTTACCCAATTTTCATGAAGTTCTGTTTCGTTATCGAATAGGGGTCCTGAGGTAATAATAAAATTAGCCATCGCACCTTTATTCAAATTTCCTAACAAGGCTTCTTGATTAAGCATTTTTGCAGGTATAGTGGTGAGTGCTTCTAGGGCAGTTTGTTCTGATAGTCCATAAGCCACAGCTTTTTTCAAATGTTTTAAAAAGCTAGAGGTTGCTTTTAATTTGCTTGTGCTCAGAGCAAACGGTATGCCTTCTTTAGCAACTGCGGCTGGATTCATTGGGGCTTGGCTCCAATACCGCAATTGACTTAGATTTATTTTTTTCATAAGAAGAGGGTCTGCTGCATCGTATGCTTCAGGAAAATTAAGAGGCAAAATCAGTTTCGCCTGATTTTGTTTTAATTCAGCTAGATATTCATATTCTTGACCACTTCCTACAACCGTAAAATTTAAGTTCATTTCCTTACCAATCTTTACAGCTCTGAGGGTGTTGAGTTTGTCGTCAGCATCAAATATTTTGGGTAAATTTTGATTGCTTATTGCCGCCTCTATAGCGAGGTCTTTATTCTTAGCATTCCCAGCCTTATACCAACTTAAATCATGATAAAATTGACGAACAAGTGCCATAGATCCCATCACAGAACTAGGGTATGATTGATTGGAGGTTAGACTTTTTTTGAAAGAAAAATGTTCTGCTGCTTTGGTATTGATAAGCCTATCGCTGTCTGGAAGTGGATCTCCCAAGGCAACTAGGACACTTGTTCCACGGTGTATGCCATTTGCTCTGTGCGTATTTACCACACCAAAACCAACTTTGCGCAACTGCTCAGCCTCCTTTTTGTTATAGCTATAATCTTCTATACCATTATAATCACTTAGAATATGATCGTTCCAATAGTAGCCGTCTCGACTGGCTTGATACTGCGCGCTTCTTCCCGAACCAGCATTTCTTTTTGGCGTTTGTATTCCAAATGAAGTGTGGACATCTATAAAGGATGGATAAATATACAAACCTGACTTGTCATATATACGAGTGTTTTTTGGAAGCTCAACGTTTGTCCCCACTGCAATAACGGTCCCGTTAAGCTCTAGGAGTGTGGCGTTTTTAATAATATTAGTAGGTGTTAAATATACCGTAGCATTCGTAAATGCTTGGTAATTTAATTCTTTGCTTTTCACCCCACTATTTGTTGGAAAATAATCCTGTGCATTGGCCGTTGCGATTAAGAGCAGCCCAATAATAAAAAATCGATTCATTTTGTGAATTTTAATCTTAGACAAGATAACTAATGAATCGTTTAATTTAATATTTCTAAGTATCAAAATAAATTAAACCTGGGAAAAGTCTGATTGGATCATATTAATTTACTTTTTTGCGACCATTCGCATTACTGTAGTTAAACCATTGTGATGCTCACCTTCTGATAAATGAATCTCTTCTTCTTTCAATATTAAAAATTTATACGACTTAAAATCATTTTTCAATTTCAATTCGTTATATAATTGTGACTCTATTTTTGGCCCACCCACAGCTGGATTTTTCCTTTGATATGAGGAATGATTTGAACTAAAGGCCTCCAGGATTACATGTCCTTCATTTTTTAATAGCCTGGAAAGTAACTCGTGATTTGTATGACGAATTGGATCGGGAAAATGAACATATATCAACCCAATAGCATCAAAAAAATTTTCTGGAAATTCAAGGTCACTTAGTGATGCAACTTGATATTGTATGGAAACATTATTTTCAGCTGCCAATTTCATGGCTTTTTTATACGCCATCTCACTAAAATCATACGCATAAACGTCCCACCCTAGGGAGGCGGCATAGACAGCGTTTCTTCCCTCACCTTCTGCAGCAAGTAATATTTTGCCTGGAAATAATGTGTCAATTATTTTTTTAAAATAAGCATTGGGTTCTTTACCGTAGGCATAACTTTCTTTACTGTAACGATCTTCCCAAAAATCTTTCATATGGAATATTTATTTTTAATGACGAATTGACCTATTGTGTTGTCATTAGCTGCTCAAAAAAACCACCAATTTCTTTTTCTTTATCTACAAAATGGATTTCTAAAATCCAGTTGCGTTCTTGTCCTTTTTGATCCAACGCCCGCATGTCAATTGTATTTTCTGGATGAATATAGTTTGTTTTGTCTTCTTTTTCTAGACGCTCATGTGGAAAATGCCCTATAAGATGGCCACCAATTTCTCCCCCAAATTCCCATCCATATTTTTGAGCAAGAGTGTGGCAATATTTATAGAGTTCGGCCCCTGTTATTTTTTTTTGTTGTTCAAAATATGCTTTTCCGTCCCACCAAGCTCGTTCTACGTCCTGAGCTAATTTTAATTTGAGGGGATCATTTCCTAGGACATAAGTTCTTCCAAAATCAGCTTCCCAATCTTCAAAAATAGGCCCAAAATCAATAAAGAGAATGTCTCCGGGTTGTAGGGTGAGGTTCTCTGGATTTTCATCATATGGTTTTAAGGTATTTTTCCCTGCCCTTACAATTCGCTTATGCCAATATTTTTCAATTCCAAAGAGCTCAAAAGCCAAAGCAAAAATAGCCGTNTTGATTTCTTTTTCTGTTCTTCCAGAGGCGAGGAGACCATTGGATTCGATTTCTTCAAACAATTTAGCTGCTTTTTTTTCAGCTTCGATTAGCTGTTTTTTAGATTGATTCATTGCCTAGCGATATTCACTTAGTTGTATGTAAACAAATTAAGCCTTTTTTAGATATCCGTAGACAAAAAGCAAGAATAAGAAAATAGTTGAAAACAATATTTCAA
>JGI26081J50195_1000526_pt1 | contig 16424 bp, 10 predicted proteins | sample SaaInl74LU_5_DNA_FD_50195 | JGI IMG/M metagenome (IMG submission 50195) | reverse complement strand
ATAATCATAAGTACTCTCATACCAATGAATGGCAGTTCCATCATAATATTTCGAAGATGCTTCATCTTTATACATCACATCCACCCATTCACGGAGCCCCGCACGATTTTGATCGTAACCTAAAATCACTAGGTCACCCTTCCCCTCTTTTTCTAAAGTTGGCCCTAAATAAAACTGAACAAAGGCTGTCATCTCCTCAGGACTAAACAACATACTCTCCCAGTTATTGCCATTGCCATGCGGTTCATTCTCGACGGTGAACCCCCAAATATCAATTCCTTCTTCACGATAGGCATCTGCATATTTCGAGAAAAATAAAGCCCAAGTATCGTAGTATTCCTTGCGCAACTTACCCCCCACCCAATCTTCATTATCCTTCATCCACGGTGGAGCAGTCCATGGTGAAGCAAACAATTTAAATCCGTCTTCAGAAACATCCATAGCTGATTTTATCATAGGAATCAAGTCCATCCTATCTTCTTCAATGGAAAAGTGATTCAATGCTTTATCGCCGGATACTGGAGCATAGGAATATTGGTATAGAGAAAAATCGCAGGAATTCATATGGGTTCGACATAAAGAATAATTTGCGCCCCCTTTACTAAAATAAGCTTCTATTATTTGCTGGCGATTTTCTTCACTTAAGCGATTCAATAAATGAGCCGATGATTGGGTAAATGCACCACCAAAACCCGTAATCGTTTGGAACTTTACCTTGGAATCTAAAGATAGCTGAACAAATGCTTCTTCATCTGTACTTGCGTCTAATTCGGAAAGCGCGTTCCCTGAAGCAGAAGTTTCAAATGTTCGAATCTTCCATGGCTTATCNCNTTNTATTGCAGAATTATCTANGTTATTGCACGCTTGCATAAGTGTAAGAAAAGTGAATAAAGTAATTAATGAATAATTCATGGCGTTGATAGTTTAGGCGTTAAGCTATCTTTCTGCGGCGGCATCATCACTTCCAATAACAAACTATCTAATTGACCATTGTAGGTTTTATCTATAACCTGTCCATCGCGAGAAAGTCCTGAAAAAGCACCCTTATCCACTTCTTTCCAAAGGGCAAACTTTGCCTTNCCTTCTACCGTAAACAAACCAAAGTGATTCTCAGAGCCACGAGGATTTTCNGCATCCTTCCAAATCTCATCGAAAGCTTCAAAATAAAAGCAAGAAATACCCTCTTTGTTCGTCCAATCCCGCATAAACTCATAGTACTTCGCTTGCTTGTACTCATCACAAGCTTTCGAACCATTGGCTCCATAGAGTCCTTTCGAGAAGGTAGCCCAACCGGTTTCGCCAATATGAATCGGTTTGTTTACCCCGATTGCATGCATATATGACTCAACAGCTTTGTACTGACTTTTAGCATATTCCAATGACCGACGCATAGCCCAATCGATNCGCTCNTGCGCTGTCAAGTTCATTTCATTCGGCATATTCCCCCAAAATACAGGATTATAGTGTGTATCATGCATCGGATAGGTNTGAATAGAAACATAATCTACGGCATGNTATAATTTTGTCAAATCTTCCACCTTNTAAACATCCTCGCCTCCACCCCAAGAAGCGAAATTATCCGAGCTAGTAACCCAAGTATCTTTAGGGAATTTGCCTTGACTCTTTAATGTTTGAATATGGTTAACCCACTTAAGTATAACCTTTGGTAATACATAATAGGCCGTTGCCCATTTTACCATAGCCTCATTTCCTACGGCTACGACTTTTACAATATCAGCATATTCATTCGCCAACTGCACCGCCCTTCCAATCTCCGTGGCATTGCGTTCACTTTCTTCTTCATGAATGGGTTCAAATCCTGTCCATGCATTTTTACAATCAATCCAGGCACCCAACATAACATACATTTCAAAGTCGGCATCTTCCTCTTTGAGTTCGCTTATGGCCTTTAAAACATTCACTGCATGGGGCATATGGACATTATAGGTGCGCAAGATTTTAATACCCACAGCCGAAAGAATTTTTAAATCCTCCTTAATCTGCGCCACCGTTGGCTGAGCGCGCCGAGTGTTTGTTCGGTATCCACCATAAGCAATCGCCAGATAGTTTGGGTTGCCTAAAATTTCAGCCGCAGTTTTCTCCCCTTGAAGCAATCGATCTGATTGCTCAGACTTACAAGAAAATAGATTAGCAATGAATCCGAACATAACCATAGATATTATAAACTTAAGAACAAAAGTATTCTTGCCTTGTGGTTTTCTTCCATAAAATAGCTTTTCTTCTCGATTCATAGAATCTAAACTTTACTTGCTTCATCGCAATTGACTTTCCAAAACATGAACAATGATTTTCACTATTTCACCGCTTCTGGCGGTTAGTTGATTCGTCATTTCCTTGCTTAGATGCAATTGATCAAACTGGTTTACCCCACTCATTGTCTCGACAGTAATCTTGCTTTCATTTCCCTTTACATAAATAACTGGAACCTGACAATAAGTAAAAACTAATGAATTTTCAGGGTACGGTATGGACGCCATTTCGCCATCCAAATGAACCAATGAAAAAGCGCCTGGTTCAGATAAAAATTCCTCTTCACGCAACAAGCTTGGATTAAAATGAAGTAGACCATCTTTCATGTAAACACCTAACTCCCCCCAATGCGCCAGTATATCTTCTTTTACCTGACCAGTCATCCCCGGTTGCTGAGCTCCACGCCCAGCGGGTGTATGTGAATATGGATCAGTAGGAAAGGCGCCGTACAATTTAGGTGATTTATGAACGCCTATACCTGCTTGGATTTCATAATAATGCTCAAGCAATCGTCCAATCACCTCATCACTCTCCTCTTGCTCCATAGCTTGTAAACAACATTCTTGGGTGGCAAGCAATAATTTGGAAACCATATGCCAGTAAATGGACCCTAGTCCCTCATAACCAAAAAATGTACCCGAACGCCCTGTAAATGCCTTGTGGTTAAACACCTGTTCGAAGATATCAAGAACGTCATCTTTGCCTCTCAACACAAGTGCTCGTAAGTCCTCATCCTCAATTTTATCCAACGCATTTTCTAGATCTTTGCCATAACCAAATTGTCCATTGAAGTGGTACTGATTCCGGACATCTTTTTCTACAATCGACGTATCACCTTTCGCTAGAAGGGCTTGAAGCAATTTGGAAGACTCAACCCGATCGTTTGGTAATACATTTTTAGATAAAAATCCTGAAAGATCTTTGTTTGGATATAAAATATAACTGTATTGATCTTCTCGGAAAAGCGCACTAGCTTTTAATGCATCCAATACCTCAAGGCTTTTCCTTGGACTAAGATATTTCGCACTTAAAACGGCCGCTTGACCTTCTAACATTTCATCTAAATAGGCGATGGAAACACCCCCTTTGGTTCGAGTCATCAAATTATACGCATGATACATGCCATCTTCTCTGCGATTCGCAGCAATGCTATGTTGGATAAATTGTAAGGCTACGCGAGTAAAGTTTTGAAGGCCTTTAATGGAAATGCTTCGTTTTTTACCCCAAAATCCTTGTTCATAGATATGCAGGCGATAATCAGAAGCTATTTCTCCAAGTGCATCCAAAATTTTACCACGATGACTATCATCAATAGAAGAAGCCAAAAGATACTCATGGTCGAGTAAAATCTTTCTAACTCCTTTATAGAAATCCATCAGTTCACTGGAAATCTTAACTGACTCAACACTCGTTCGATTTAAAATTTGATCAAAGAACGTTAAAAAACGATGCAAATAATACAAGGTAACCATGGATACTCCATTGCCGACGAGGGCGTTGTTTGCATCATTCCACTCCGGACGCTGCGTATTCATCCATATACCGCCTTCAGGAATGAAATTGGATAATTTAGCGAGCAATGTTGCCAAGGTTTTCTCTACAAAATTCACATGATAAATACGGCCCTTTTCATCTTTAAGCAAGGCCCCATCGCCTCCTTCTTTTTCCCGCAATGCACGAATCGACTCATCTGCTTCATGGTCGAAGTCAATCGTGTCTTTCGGATTCGCGATAATCGCTTCATAAGACTTAATTCGATAAGGCACATTAGCATAAACAAACAGTTCTTGATCGAACCAACTTTCTAATGATCCCGGCTTCCGATCTTCTATTATTTCCAGGAACTTCAGTAAATATATAATCTGATGATCGCCCCAATATCCAATATAAGACCAAGGATCATCAGGCTCGATAGTTTCCCAATCAAAACCGTCCTTGGTCACTCGGTATGGATTGTATCCATCAAAAGTTGTGGCATTGAGAAACTTAAAAATCATTCCATCTATAAACTCGGGAAATGCATGAACCAAGGCTTCCCAGTTTTGAAAAATATCACGCCAATTTCCTTCGTAATCAAGAATATCGGAACCATCTACCTCACTGGTTGTATTGATAGAAAACTTATTCCACGGACGACTTGGATCGCCGTGCCTACGACTAAAACGCAGTGGCAAGTATTCAGTTGCTAACCTTTTGAAATCTGCATCGCTTTTCTCTTGAACTAAAGACTTTAAATCGTCTAATTCAAATGTATCTGGCATTGCATCCAAAACACTCTTTTGTGCATCAAAAACTGAGGGATTAGCGCCGGCCAAAAAGGACATGAAATCATTTTTGCGGATCACGTAGTTATTATCAAAAATTCCTCCCCGCATGACATTAAACAAGACATTAGAAAAATGTCTGGCATCATTCAAGGGGTCCGTTGTTTTTTGAAGTGCATCAGCTGAAGCATTGAGTTTGATTAATCGTTTGGTTCCATCCAGGATATCCTCGTTCAATTCATCAGGCAATAATGGATTCTGTATCACCTGCTGAATCAACTCAATGACTTGACTTTGACTTTGATTCACGTTTGCAATGATGCGCCAGGTTTTCTTTTCACTGGCTACTAATTCAAGACACGAATGAAGAAAGTAAGCTCCTTTTTCGCCTTTGACATCCTTTTCAGTTTTGAGCGTTCGACGCTTTCTGAAATGGGTAAGTTGCTGACTTGAAAGCAAAATCTGGGGATTTTCTAGGCCTAGGCTCCAAGCTACATTAGCTTTTAAGGCCTCTCTGGGTTCAGCCTTATCAACTATCATTGCACTTAAGGCGTACATCGCCACACCTGAGGCGGAATCAAGTTCATTTCTTTTGTAGGCATCGACAAGGTTACTCGCCCTATTTTGAAGTTCACTACCTACACCCTGAGGAATCACATTTTGAATACCATCCAAGACTTCAACCCACGTCTTATTCGTCGATATGTTTTCTAAAGTACTTGTCCGCACAAAGCCATATTTCTCCGAATTGCTCCAACGGTATGAATAAATCAACTTTAGATCATGATTAACCTCCTCAAAAATTACAGAATTACCATAGATGCTCTTGTACAGATTTCTAGTAACCTTATACTCTTTGTTATTGCGAATAGAGAATGGCTCCCACAAGTATTCCCCTTCTCGACCTACACGAAAAATCGATTTGCTTCCAGTAATTTCGGCAGACTCTATTATCTTATCTACCGTATAGTAAGGAAAAAGTGCCGACTCTGCATCCTTTCTACCAGCGCTAATACTGCCATTACTTCCCAAAAATATCCAATGATTTCCTGAACTTACTATGCTCATAAAAAACGGTGGAAGTTCATCTATATGGGCAATTTTAAAGAAAGTTACGCCATCAATTTTGACTGAATCAACACTTGGCTCTTGATTTATCTTATTATAGCTTACCTGCGAAGTTGCTATCATATCTACTTACTTAAATTTTAAAACTGTAATTCGTTTTTATCTAAAAAAGAATCCTTATTGCTCTTCATACACCCGGATATAATCCACGAGCATAGTTTGAGGGAAAGGTGTTCCACTGGTAGGGAAACCAACAAAACCACCACCTACAGCAACATTAAGAATAAGAAAAAAGGATTTATTAAACACCCATTCTCCGGGTACATTTTCGGGATCAATTTGCGCATACAAATAATCATCCACAAAAAAGTCTATTCTATCAGCACCCCATTCTACCGCGTACAATCTAAAATCGGTATCAAAACGCTCATTCACCAACCTATATGGTGTGGTAATAGCATTTCCTGCAGAATAACCTGGTCCATGAACACTGCCATAAATAGTATTCGGTATTTGGCCTTTAAACTCCACGATGTCAATTTCACCACATTGGGGCCAACTAAGCTCATCGATATTGTTTCCCAGCATCCAAAATGCCGGCCATATGCCTGGTCCATAAGGCAATTTTATACTCGCCTCAATTCGGCCATATTGAATATCGAACTTATCCTTGGTATTAATTCTTCCCGAAGTAAAACCGGATCCACCGAAATTTTCAGCTCTTGCTGTAATAGCTAAATTGCCTAATCCGTCCAAAGCAATATTATCTGTCGAATTGGTATAATATTGAAGCTCTTGATTACCCCATCCATCATTACCTGTTCCAATGTCATAATTCCAAACCGAAGAGTCAGGCACTTCACCTGCAAGCCCATCAAACTCCTGATTCCAAACCAGCGAATAACTTCGGATGGATGTTTCATCACCATTCTTTTCACAAGAAGGTAATAGCATAGCTAACACCATGAGAAAAGGCAAAACAGTAAATTGAAATTTAATCTGTGATATCTTTTTTATGTAAATCATAACTGTATTGTTGATCAAAATTAGTTGTAGAAATAAATATTATCTGCATAGAAATTGGTAAGTGCATTCCCTTCATAAATAATTAGTCCGAGTCGAGATTTAGCACTCAAACCAGCTAAAGGAATATCTATTGCATTCCAAACACCTTGACTCAGATCACCTGAATTAAGCGTAGTAACTAAGTCTGAATCATCTCCACCACCATCAGATCCATCAGGACCAAAATCACGCAGCGTGAGAGTTAAATTCGTATTCGGCTGAATGGCACCCGGAATAAAAATATCCAAATGAAGATGAGTCATTGAGGATGCATCAACTGTTGGGTTCGAGAACATAGTTCCGACGAAATTAAAATTGGTGTAATTCAGTATGCGATTACCATCAATTACAAAATCCTCAGATAAGGTTGTTTGAAAAGGTGCCCAAAATCCGTTGTAGTAGTCAACAGGCACATCCGTGTACGAATCGCTAAATAAGGAAATTACCTGACTAGCAGCTAAGGTAGGCTCAGGAGCTAGCTGAAAAGTTCCCTGCACATTGAGTGTTAATGAACCCTCCGATTCTACATCGCCCAAAGAAGCACGAATCAGCGCTAAACCCGGCCCCACAATTTCCAAGTCATTATCACTAGTTACGCGAACGACATTTTCATTGGAAGAATTCAAATCAAAATATGCTTTCGACAAGATGTAGGCTTGATCGGTACCGTCGGGTAGATTAATAGAATATGAAACGTCCCTTATATCAACATCTAAGCCCAGATAAGCCAGACTGACAACATCATCTCCGCCCATTATACTACTTTTTGGATGGGCAAGTAAACCCACATTTTCAAACTGAACTTCATCTATCCAAAAAGTGTAACCTTCACCATTATCAGGACCATCAGAATAAAAGAACATTCCTTTTTCACCCGTCAACTTCGATGGATCGGGAATCGGTATATAGAATTTCTTCCAATTCGTGTTCACTTGAGTACTATTCAATGTCACTTGGTACTTGTTTTCACCTAAATCAATCCCGAACCCGAGAACGTCAATCACTGCTGTTCGCGATGCTTTTGCGTAAAATGTAAGCGCAGTATATGAGCTCAAGTCTCTTCCTCCATCTACATAATATGCTCCTCCTGCATAGGTTCCTTCCGGTGCACCGAAATCCGGAACTGCAAACTGCATCGATGCAGCCGTATTATTGTAAGTATTTACTCGATCAATATCAAACGCAGTTACATCTGAACCGGCAAATGCAGCATATTGTAAACCTGCACTAAAATCATCGATAAAGACAAGTGGATTGTTTGGAAATGATGCTGGTCGCAGTAAATCATCATCTGGCTTACAGGCAGCTATCAGCATGATTAACACCAACATGCCGAGTAAATATTTTAAGTTTATCGTTTTCATCATCCTCAATTTTTATTTAAACAAAATCTGAATTTTAGCCCCGAAAAATTCAATTACCTCGTGGCACCAATATTGAAATGAACATAAGCTCTTATTTCCCACTCATAACCATTATCATATCCAGACAAATCCTCTACACAGATAATATTCCCATTGACATCAACCGTTGTTGCAGGGCAATATCTATTTGAATATTGATCGAGTGAGCGCCAAGTACCCATAATACCTAATTTAGTTTGTGGGATATACAACCAGCTCGGTTTGCCTAGCGTAGTAGAAATATCCAATACCAATTGTAGAGGAAAAGTTTGATTGAAATCGCGGTGATAATCAAATGGACCCCAGTCGTTAAACTTCATTCCATAGTTGACCTTCAACTTTTTATAAACCAAGCGAACATCTCCACCGTATCGGTTAATACTTCGCTGACTATCGCCATTAGCTTGTGCCTTGCCCCCATAAAAATTTGCAATAAATCCGAGCTCGGGATTAATTTTTGATACGATGCGTGCATGTGCTTCCCATAAATCTTGCGCTGGTGCTGCTCCTGGAAAAGCAAAAATCGTTCTACCATCAGCTAAAATACCAATGGCAGCATCTTGTGAAGTGGGTAAATGACGGTAAATAAAACCCAAATTTGCCGCAAACTTGGCATCCTCAGCTCTGTCGTTATCCCATTCATACATGTAGGTGGCAGGCGTTGGGTCAAAAGTCAACAAAATTTCTCCAGCTATTTGTTCCCGATTACCCCGAACTACAAAAGGATCAGTAATAATATTTCTCAAACGCCCAGGAGCTTGAAGCCCTGAAGCCATTGGCCCTTCGATTGGACGCTGCCACAAGAAGTTTGGAGCAATCTGAAAATCACCGATATTATACGTTAAACCTGTTAGGAAATTATACTGATTTCCACTTCCACTATCCTTTAAGCGCCAACCCGTGTAAGTCAATGTGGCGTCTGCGCCACCATTGGCAACCAAGCCCATTGCCGCACCAGAGGCATACCAATTGAATCGGCCTCCTGTATAGGTGAGCTTTGCTTTTCCTCCCCAGTTATCTTGTGGCCTAACTTCTGTATCATACACCTCCGGATTATTATCGTCACCGCGGGTTACCTGATAAACTCTACCATTCAATGGGCTACCACCCCATATCCCGCCAATGCCAATGCCAAACTTACCATAATCCGCATGAGCATAAATCGTTGCACGACGCGTCTTGGGTTGAGGAATAGCAAATGAACTTTCAGTATTGCCCCGTTGCGTAATATCCTCATGAAACATCCCGGCGATTTCATAATTCTTAAATTCTCTATGGTATTTAGCTAAAATAGCAGGGTTGGCTCCCCACCAAAGCTCCGGACCAAAGGCCAGTTTTAATCCACGCAAGGCTTTTTTCCCTTCGATCTCCATACCGAGAGGGGCTAGGCCATTATAGATGTCCAAATTTGCCCCGTAATATGCCTCTGGATACAAACCGAAAAAATCACCTTCATAGCCCCAGTGAAAATGTCCGGTACGGTAAAATCCGTCTAAATTGAAAAACTTATGATTCCAATTAAAACTTGCGCTATAAACCTGAAAGCGGTTAACATCCCGAAACTGAACAGGTCCATTGTTCGGTGTNCTTACAGTAACCGGTCGACCACGATTCTCATAAAAAATTTCATCAATCGGGTTTTGGGCTATATTTCCGAGCATATTAAACTCAACNGTNGCAGAAACATTGGGTGCTGGATTGGCAGTTACCCCTACAAAAAATGACTGCATGTGATCAAAGCCAAGTTGGTTGGGAAAAGTATTCGAATTGGGATCAGGATCTTTGGGCGTAGAAACTAAACTACCTCCTGTATTAAATGTTGTAAACTGCGCAGAAAAACGGCTCAAATGAATATACTTTGATTTTCCACTTTCGAGAGCCGCTTTATCACCTCGCGCTCTCAATACGGCATCAGCAAGTTGAACTTCCGTTGTGTAGAATTTCTCTAAAGCAGCTAAATCACTTCCTTCGGCATAAGGGTTAAAACCATGCACTTTTTTCAAAGCATAATAAGCGGCTCGAGGATATAACTCATACATGCCATTTGCTTCTGTTTGTCCCTTCGCGCAGATACCGAACCACTCTTCATTCATATTATTCTCCCCTTCCTCGTAATCGCTCAGGTATCCGCCATTTGACCAAGAAGCATTATTATCGTGAACAGTTAAATTCTTTGTTTGTCCATATTTCCACCAGCCATCACTAAATTGAAAAGTAAATCCTCCAAGAGCATTTCCCGCCTTACCCATACCTGCGGCATTCTCGTAAATCTCTTTCCAATTGCCTGTCATGTAGTAGGCTTGTGATTCTTGATCCTCACTATTGCTCAGCACATTAAAAGCGTCCGCACCGAATTCTGTGAAAAGCATGGGTTTCCCATATTCATTTTTCACTCGATCAAATGCATCAACAAAAGAAACCCCACGATACATGTTTGTTCCGAATATGTCGACATCTTGACACTCCTCAGCGATAATATCTAGAAATAATAAATCTCCATTACATAAGGCAACCGGGTGATTCGCATCAATACCTTTAATGGCAAGCGCACCTGCATTGAAGAGTTTGTACAACTCAACTGCTCGCTTAGTCGTCTTCCTCTCCTCTACAGGAATATCCTCTGTTTCAGCTCCGTCCCAAAACAAACCATAATTGTTCTCATTTCCCAAAAGGAATAACAACAAACCGGGGGTATTCTTATACTCAGTAGCCATGGCGCTTACTTCGGCCAATAACAACTCTTGCGCTTTCGGATTTGCGTAATCTGTTATTCCTACCCAAGCACCATCTATAGTTAAGCCATAACGACCAAAGGAATGATTCAACATGGTATAAATACCATAATTTTCATAGATATAGGTAATCCATTTTGCCGGTATTCCCGTGTAAACACGAATAGCATTTACACCCATATTTTTGAGCAAACCCATTTCAGCGTCAAGCGCAGCCTTCACAAAATTATCCGACTGATTCCAGAGACTATAGTTATAGTTGGTCCCAACTGGAAAGTAATCCCAGTTCATACCATTAATCATAAAATCTTGCCCATCAACGGCAAGACGAATGCCTGAATCATCGGAACGCAAGTCAACCTCGTTGGGCTGAGCATGCAAAACAGCGCAAAACGCTAACACAAAAAGTGTAAAATAATACCTCATCATAATGTCTGTTTGGTGTTGGTTGTTGAAAAAAGTTAAACAATCAACTCATTTCAAGGTTAAATTTAAGTAAAATAAATGAAAGTGTTAAAAATACACTAATACCGTACACTTATGCAAACCTAAGATATTAACCCTGACATTCAATTGAATGTTCAGATGAGTTGCCTCGGATAAAAATATTCGTTAATCTTGTATTTGAAAAGATACAATTCATCGAAATAAAATTCTGAACCTTTGTTGAGCAATTTAGAAAATAAGTATACCAATCTATCTGTAGATTGTGTGATTTTTGGTTATCGTAACGAGCAACTAAACGTGCTGCTAATCAAACGAAAAGGAAGCGAAAACTTCAGCAAGGAACAATACGCCTTGCCTGGTGATTTATTGGATAAAAAGGATAGTTTGGATGAAGCCGCAGAGAAAATCCTATTCAACTTAACGCATTTCAAAGGCATCTATCTTGAACAATTTTACACCTTTGGTGCGCCACGCCGAGTGTCCAACAAAGCAGATCGAGAATGGTTAAAAGCTTCAAGAAAAATTCCTGGAGAACGTGTTATTACAGTAGCTTATTTTGCCTTAGTTAAAGTAGAGGATTACTCGGCAGATTACCGCTCCAATGACGGTGAAATTTCCTGGACTCCCATCAACGAAATTCCACAACTGACCTTTGACCATAATCAAATAGTGGAAAAAGCGCATGCTTATTTGCGAGCCAATTTAATAGATAAACAAATCGGATTCGAACTTTTACCTGAAAAATTTACGCTCAGTGAGTTACAAAGCTTTTACGAAACTATTTTAAATGTAGCCTACGACAAACGGAACTTTAGAAAAAATATCAAGTCTCAAACCTTTATCAAAAAGCTCGATGAAAAAGTTGAAGGTCAGGCACACCGACCTGCGAGATTGTATACCTATGAGCCTGATAAACAATAAACCTTCTGCATGCAAATTATAGAATCCCGTATTGAAATTAACGCGCCAAAAAAACTGGTTTGGGATGTTCTAATTGACTTTGAACAATATCATCAATGGAATCCATTTACGCCAAAGATAGTATGCGATTTTATCGTTGGGAATCCTGTCAAGTTGTATGTAGACATGAAGCAAAATGGTAAAACCAGCATACAAAAAGAGGATTTACTTTGGATAAAAAATGAAGAGTCGATTGCCTGGGGTATTACTTCATATTTTCCCGTTCGAACAGAAAGGGCGCAAATATTAGAGTCACTTGGTCCTGAAAAAACAGCCTATTCCACCTATGATAAATTTTGGGGCATACTCGTTCCTGTGGTTATGTGGGGATATCGAAAAGATATTCAAAAAGGTTTTGATGCAGTAGGAGTAGGACTCAAATCACACTGTGAAAAATTATTTAAAGGACAATAATTTTAAAGGACTTAACAACTCCACTGAACGATTCCACAAATTCTTGCCACTCTCTTCCTCTAAGGCTTTAATATCCATCGATTTGTCCTGCATTAAGTGTAAGTACAAATTTTCTCTACCCGCAATATCTGAAGATGTCGCTAGGTAAATAGTGGGCTTTGCCGCTTTTTCAGGTGAACTAAAGAACATAGAAAAAACAAGTTTCAAAATTGGTTGTACCCAAGTTGGTGCTCTTCGGGCAATGTTTGAATTTACCGGGCCTGGACACATAGCGAATACATCAATCAATCGCTTCTCTACACGTAAACGCCTGCCCAACTCAACTGCAAAAGTATTTAAAACAAGTTTGTAGTATCCATACAAGTCAATCACCTTACCCATCGAGTATTCCTCAAATTGGCCCAATTTTTCAAAATCAATAGGCCTATTTGTTCGATGAGACTCAGAAGAAATAAAGATGATGCGAGCAGGAGCTAAGCCATCTTCGGCAAACATTTTAGCCTGTATCAGTTGATTGATTAAATAAAATTTAGACAAGTAATTAACTTGAAACATTTCATCAAAGCCACTAGCTAATTTTTTTGATCCACTTGGCACCATAGCCGCATTGAAAACAGCCACATCAAGAAGCTTACCTCTTTGTTTTAGTTCTTCCGCAAATGCTTGGATACTGCCAAAATCAGCCAAATCCAAGGCCAAAACTTCAAACTGAGATTCATTGAATCTTTCTTTTAGTTTTCTTTGGGTTTCTTCTTGCTGACTTCTGCACGCCAGATAGACAAATCCGCCTCTCTCGATGAGTTGAACCGCAATAGCATAACCCAGTCCAGAATTCGCTCCGGTAACCAAACAGGTTTTACCGTCCAATCGGTCGCTTGGTTTTAACTCACCGATAGGTATTTGCTTTCGGAACAAATCGATTATACCGTTAAACGTTGCCGAGAAAGGATTTTGATATTTAGCTTTTGTCATGTTGAATTGAAAATTTTTCGTAATAAAATTTAAAGACTTGTTCTACTTCTTGCTTACTGATTTTGAATTGATTTAAACTGTAATTGTGCACACCGTACTTGTGCTGCTTGTTATTTTGGTTGACTTCTCGCACGGCTGCCTGTTCTGCATGCGTCCAACTTAAACCAACAAAACGCATAATATCTTCTAGTTTAGCGGAAGCATCCCGTAGCATTTCCTGATAGCCCACATGCAGCACAGGTTTATCAGGATTTGAATCCCAATAGTTCATTGCTTTAAGCAGCATATCGCGGTCTTTTAGCATCCAATGACGTGCTAATTTTTCAGCGTCTACCTTATTACTAAAAATAAGATTACTGTGATACAGCATACTTGAAAAAGAAGGAATAACTGATAAGGGATCGCGATAGGTATGGATGATTGAAGCATCTGGGAAAACCTGAAAAATAGCATCCATTTTCCCCAAATGTTCGGGGGTTTTAAGCACCCATCGTTTATTTGGCTTTTGCCACTGCAGCAACTTTAAGATACGCTTCAGGTAGCGATAAGGAAAAATAGCATCTTGCTTTTCTACCCAGAAAACAAATGAGGGAACATACATGGTCGCCTCGGAAACAGCCGAGATCAAGGTCATGTCATTGAGCAAAACATCCTCTTCTGGCGCTTCGTATTCCACCGGGTGAATAGCAAAAAAATCGGGCGACATATATCGCAAGGCTTTCTCAGCGGTTCGCGCATGGCCTTTTCGTTTTTTATTCTTTTTGTCACCAGAAATAGGAGCGGGATTTAATGCTTCCCACGATCGAAGGGATCGAATATCAGGATGGGCCGCGATCAACCGATGAAGTCGGGTAGTTCCTGTCCGTTGGAGACCAGTTATAATTATTGGCGCTTGAATCTGAATATCTTCAATCTCCGGATGCAGTCGAAACACTTCTTCCACTCTCAGACGATTTTCTAAAATTCCCATCAGTCGCTCTCTAGTGATAAATCGACCAAAAGCATGCATCTGAGCCTCATTGTCAATAGCTTCGAGCAGTCGTGTTAAAGCCTCATCTAAATTACCTTCACCGAAATTTTTTAAGCCGGTTTTTCTCTGAGCCTTATGCATCATTTGCCTTGCATCGAGCGAAACCTTTATTCCGGTAGCATTAAACAAACGTATGGGTATCGGTCGTTTAATGGGTTCCATTTGGAATCGATTTTAAAGTAAGTACTTCGCATTGGGGTTCCGGAAACTCTTCTGCATTCCACCATCGCCAAAGCATGGTCCCTTGCTTATGACCGGTGGTACTAATCCAGTTTTTATAGCCATTATTTTGATGGCTAACATAAACTACTAGGCTCCCATCCTCTTCGTATTGGGCTGTTTGTGCATTAATATGAATGGGATGGAATCGATAATCCAAGGACTCCATCCAGTGATTGTTCAATTGAAAATTCCAATATCGGCAAACTGGAGGTTTAGCCGTTATTTTAAGCACTTCATTTGGTGCTAGTTGCCAATAACTATGATAGTAGGCAATATTTTTATCTCCGCCCACTGCGGTAGAAACATCCGGAGGCATTTGCGGTAACCGATTGGTATGCTTTTGAAAATCATTTGCCCATTTTGCAAAAAGTAGGGTAGCTCCAGTAACAAAAGTGCCGGCAAGATTTAGTCCATCCAACATACCTTGCGGACTTACCGGTTTTGGCGAGGCAGGGCCATTAATGGTTTCTATGGTTAGTTCTGCAATTTGCTCTTTTTCCCGGTTCATAAATGTCTGACGAACCATCAATAAACTGGTTTCGTCTTCTAATTTCAACCAGTTTTTACCTTTCTTCTCTTTGCTTACAATTATCTCAAAACTTCCATCATCTTCTAACTTCAAATCCTCCCCTTCAAGCGCACCGCAGGGCGCCAAACCACCCGTACTTCCATAGCTTCCATTCTGCGTAAAAAAACCTAAATAAAAAACGTCGTTGCGCATCCCTTTTATCCGATATTCATAATCACCACTGATCTGCGCATTTTGGTAGTAGTTGTCTGGATTATCCGCACCCAATTTAACCGTTTCATGTACCATCCTTTTTAAAACAGGGAATTCTGGATCACTAAATTCTGTGAACGCTTCCAAACCAGCGCGAGTTAAACGAGCAAGATAGCGATAGGCTTCAGCTTGCGATCTTGGGTCCTGGGGTGGATTACCGTATAAAATTGAACCACCTGCAGCCTTCAATGTATCGCAATATTCTTCCCAGGCTCGCCCCGAAGCAATAGCTTCAAAGGACGCATCATCGGCACTTTGCCCTTTAAGTTTTCGTTTGAATTGTTGCCATTTTTTAATTAAGGTCAATATGATCTTGAGAATTCTTTTCATACTATTTTAAAAGTCTGCTTTATCGGTCAATGTGCCTATAAATATATACCTTCAAGTTTCAAGTTAATAGCGTTATATGAGAAAAATAGGTATTACCGGTGCATCCGGACATATTGGCGGAGTGGTTAGCAAGCAACTTATCGAAAGCGGACATTCCATTGGAGCCTTTGTTTATCAATCGAAAATAGACCTTAACATTCCGCAACATTTTGGCGATTTGTGTTCTGCAGAGGATGTCAATGAATTCGTAAAGCACTATGATGTTATCATCCATTTAGCCGCAGATATTTCAGTTGATAATCGAGCCAAAGACAAGATGTGGCGAACCAATGTGGAAGGAACAAGAAACGTAGTAGATGCGTGTAAGCGACATGGGGTAAAGCGCCTTGTTCATTGCAGTAGCATTGCGGCAATCAATCAGTTTCCGTTAGAAAACCCTATAGATGAGACACGCGATTTAGTGAA
>JGI26081J50195_1000518_pt1 | contig 16587 bp, 13 predicted proteins | sample SaaInl74LU_5_DNA_FD_50195 | JGI IMG/M metagenome (IMG submission 50195) | reverse complement strand
TCTGGTGTGGCCAATGGAACTAATTCTCCTACAACTTCATTCGGAACCTCAAAGCTCAAGCTGTAGTGGTCTATTTTCAGGCCATCACTTGTGGCGCGTACAACGCCAACACCGCGGCATTTGCCCATGTGCGGTGAATCTAACCGTTCATTGAACCATAGCGTATTTCCTTTTCTGTACCAATGGCGTTCGAAGGCCTCAAAGGTCCAAGCGCTTTCTCTTCGGAAGTAGGAGCGGCCCAAGCCAGGAACTCTCCGGCGGTCCAATACTCACCGCCGTCGGTACCTTGGAAGATGCTTTGTTCATTGTAAAAGGCTCCGAAATAACCAGCCGAATCTGCAGTAGCAGCGGCTAGGTGCCATTGGTCTACGAATGCATCGAGTGTTAATTCGTCGAGATAAGAATTGCGAATTGATTCCGAAATATAATGGCCCAGTCGTCCATTCCCTTCGGCATTTAGATGAAGCATGTCAGAAACAAAAAGTTTGGAATCGACCTGCCCGTTGTTGTCGGTGAGCCAAGGCCAGCAATCCATGAAGTGATAGTTGTACGCTTCGGCTAAGCCTTGTAGTTGCCTATTTACTGCCTTGTATTTTGCTAGATGCTCCCATCGCGAAGGCGAAGGTTTTGGTGAAAGGAGAAACACGGGAAGATTAGGGTGCGTATTCTGGATCCAATTCATAAGTTTCCATGCATCCGAATGAATATCAAATACGGCTCTTTGGTTCCCGTCTTCCTTTACATGCACGATATCATTGTCCCCTTCATAGATAACGAGGATATCTGGCTTGGTGCCCGAAATGAGCCCGTCTTTATAACGGTAAAGATCATCGAAGCATGAGCCTCCGATGCCGGCATTGACCACTTCGTATTCCGGGAAACTCTCAGCCATGTTGTCCCAGAGTCGAAAGGTGGAGCTTCCGGCAAAAACAATCCTTGTTTTTTCGTGAGGCAACTTCTCGGATGCCTTCACAATCCGACGTACTTCGCGATCGTAGTTTTGACCGCATTGCCCATAAGTGATCGGAGTGATGCAGACTGAAAGGAGAACGGTAAGGAATAGGCTCGCGCGCATGGATGAATTATTTTGCAAGAAAGATAAAGTTAAATTCTTCACAGATGTCTTGTTCCTTAAAAGGTGAATAAAGACCCTTAAGTCCTTGTTTTATGGCTTTGTCCTGTAATTGTCCGGCTAATCTCTTCATTGTAGTTGTTATTATTGTAAGCGAATAAATCGAGTGCCCTTAAAGCCTTGTATTTACAGCCGTTTCAGCCGATTTTGGTGATGGAATAGGATATATCCATTCTGTTATTTTAAACCAAACCCTTCGTTTGACGGGAGCAAACGGCTTGAAACGATGATAAAATGTATTTCTGACCTATTAAAACACAAAAGTCCTGCGAAACGGGAATTTTAGAATGAAGACACACAAAGAAATTTACTTGGGCGCTCAAAAACGGGCAGCCTCATTCGAGGAAGTTAGCGGAACAGAGGTAAAAATTGGTGCCGAGACCTTATAAAATAGCAAATTACGACGCCATGCGGCCCTTCTTTATGAGCATCGTTAGCCATTCGAACCATTGGATGTTTTTATCGAGTACCGGCGGCCTAACGGCGGGTAGGAAGAACAGTAACTTTGCATTGTTTCCCTATTATACCGATGATAAAATCACAGAATCCTCAGAGACGACTGGCTCAAAGACCCTTTGCTTAATCACGCAGTCGGGTAAGACGAGTCTTTGGGAGCCGTTCTCGTCAAAATATGAGGGTGTCTACAAGCTCAGCCGCAACCTGTACAAGAATTCATTCGGAAATAAAGTGAAGTTCGAGGAAGTGAATCACGACCTCGGTTTAACCTTCACTTATGAATGGAATTCAAGCGACAAGTTTGGCTTTGTGCGCAAATCGGCTTTAATCAATCACGGTAGCGTTGGTGTAACTGTCCAATTCATTGACGGGATACAAAACCTACTTCCTTATGGGGTTGAGGATGCGCTGCAAGGTGCGAGCAGTAACCTGGTAGACGCTTATAAAAAGTGCGAATTGGAAAAATCGGTCGGTTTAGGCCTCTTTTCGTTAAGTGCAATCATCGTTGATAAAGCTGAGCCAAGTGAGGCTTTGCGATCGAACGTGGCATGGTCGCTCGGTAGACCTAATGCGATTAGGTTGCTTTCTTCAAAGCAACTGAATGCTTTTAGAAACGGCGAAATGCCGAAACAAGAAGTAGACATTAAGGCAGAGCGTGGCGCTTACATGCTTTGTGATACGGTTGAACTTCCAGCCGGTGCTGCGGAGCACTGGAGCATTTTAGCAGACGTCAATAAAGGACCTGTAGAAGTAGCCAATCTGATGGCGGCACTTGAAAATCCTGAGTCTTTACATGCGGAAGTCGCGGCCGATGTGGAAGAAGGTTCAGCACATCTCGTGGAATTGGTGGCGGCTTCAGACGGCTTGCAGCTGACGAATGATCGATTATTAAACATCCGTCACTTCGCGAACACCATGTTCAACATTATGCGCGGTGGGATATTTGATGACAATTACACCATTGAAAAAGCGGATTTCACCAACTACATACACAAAGCAAATATTGAGGTCTACAAGAGGGTAGAGTCAACCTTAGTAGGACTTAAAGAAACCTTTACGCTTCAAACGTTAAAGGCTCTTGCTACTGAAGCAACAGACGCCGATTTTAAGCGCTTGAGTTACGAATACTTGCCGTTAAAATTCAGTCGTCGCCATGGAGATCCATCTCGACCTTGGAATAAATTTTCAATCAACACCCGCAATGAAGTTGATGGGTCGAAGATTTTAGATTACCAGGGAAACTGGCGCGATATTTTTCAGAATTGGGAGGCATTAGCGCATTCTTATCCGGAGTTCATGGAGGGAATGATTCATAAGTTCTTGAATGCTACCACATTTGATGGATACAATCCTTACCGCGTCATTAAAGACGGTTTTGATTGGGAAACCATCGAGCCGGATAACCCTTGGTCTTATATTGGTTATTGGGGTGACCATCAGATCATCTATTTACTCAAGTTCCTTGAATTCATTGAAGACTATTATCCAGGTACGTTAAAGGAATACTTCACTCAAGATCATTTTGTTTATGCGAATGTTCCTTACCGCATCAAGGAGTACTCGGACCTTTTAAAAGATCCTAAGAATACCATTGACTTTGACCACGAAGCGGAAGAGGCCATTCAAGCAAAGCGCAAAAGCCTGGGTATCGACGGTGCGTTACTGATAAACGCAGGACAAGCTATCCACAAGGTGAACTTCATCGAGAAAATCCTAGCCACAGTGCTTGCGAAGGTTTCAAACTTCATCCCGGAAGGGGGAATTTGGATGAATACGCAGCGTCCTGAATGGAACGATGCCAATAATGCCTTAGTAGGTAATGGTGTAAGTATGGTTACGCTATACTATTTGCGTCGGTTCTTAAGTTTTATGGATCAATTGCTCGCAGAGGCAAGTGGAGAAGTGAAGATTTCTTCCGAATTGGCCACCTTCTTTACCCGTGTGAAGACAACGCTCGAAGCCCATCAAAATTTATTAAACGGTTCTATTTCCGATGCCGATCGCAAGCTTGTACTTGACGGATTAGGTGAGCCAGCAAGTGACTATAGAAAACGTATTTACGAAGCTGGATTTTCAGGGAGTTATACGGCGGTTTCTATTGCAGACGTTCGTTCGTTTGCCCGAATGGCAACAGCCTACATGGAGCATTCGATAGATGCAAATAAGCGCACAGATGGTTTGTACCATGCCTATAATCTAATGACGGTGACTGAAACCGGGGTGAAGATTAGCTATTTACCAGAAATGTTGGAAGGTCAAGTTGCTGTATTGAGTTCAAAATATTTGAGCGCTCATGAAGGTACCGAGGTTTTAGATGCGTTGAAGGCTAGCGCGCTGTTCCGCAAAGATCAATACAGCTATATTCTGTATCCAAACAAAGAATTGCCCCGATTTGTCGACAAGAACTGCATTCCAGCAGCGCGTGCAGAAGCCTCAGAGCTTGTAAATGTTTTGGTAGCTGACGGAAACAAAACGGTAGTACTGAGAGACCGCAATGGACTTTACCACTTTAACGGGATGTTCAATAATGTAAACAGTTTGCATGCAGCCTTGGACGCATTGCCAGCCAACTATGCGGCCCTGGTTGCGAAGGACCGTACCTTGCTAACAACTGTTTTTGAAGAAGTATTCGATCATAAATCATTTACCGGTCGTTCCGGAACCTTCTTTGGATATGAGGGACTGGGGTCTATTTACTGGCACATGGTCTCAAAGCTACTTCTAGCTGCTTTTGAAAACACGAACGCTGCGCTAAACGGAGATGATCCGACCCTGGTAGGGAGAATGTTCGACCATTACTTTGAGATTTTAGCAGGTATCGGCGCACACAAATCGCCTGAACTATATGGAGCCTTCCCAACAGATCCCTATTCTCATACGCCAGGAGGAAAAGGTGCGCAACAACCAGGAATGACAGGTCAAGTCAAAGAGGATTTAATTAGTCGCTTTGGCGAATTGGGCGTTCATGTCTCGGATGGCCAATTATCCTTTGTACCCAAAATACTGCGCAAAGAAGAGTTTTTAACGGCGTCAAAAACATTCAACTACATCACATTAGATAATCAGAAAGCGAGTATTGCCTTAGAAGAAGGCACACTAGCGTTCACCTATTGCCAAGTACCGGTGGTTTACCGTTTGGGTGAATCTGCGAGCATAACCGTGGTTACGGAAGCTTCGACGAGTACTATCCCAGGAACCACACTGGGTATCGAATGGACGAGGGAATTGTTCCAACGCACCGGTAAAGTAGTTCGTTTAGAAGTAAGCGTAGTTAAATAAGAATTAAGATGATACGAGGACTGAGAAATGTAGCCACATTAGTACTCTTGGCAGCAAGCTTGTTTTCTTGTTCATCCAAAGATACACCTATGACAAAATCAAAAGCCGCCGCTGAAATTTTAGGTAACCCTGAATATAGAGCCATCTCTTTTGGAGGTTACCGCGGTAAGGAACGTGCGAAGCAACCTACCATTCCGCAGTTGAAAGAAGATTTGAAGATCATGTCTGCTATGGGCATTAAGATTTTACGCACGTACAATCTGCAATTGGCTCATGCACCGAACGTGCTAAAAGCCATTCGTGAATTGAAAAATGAGGACCCTACATTCGAAATGTACGTTATGTTGGGCGTATGGATCGATTGTTTGAATGCTTGGACCGACCATCCAGATCATTCCATCGAAGACCCAAAAAACAATGAAAGTGAGATTCAGAAAGCAGTACGTTATGCTACGGAATACCCAGATATCGTAAAGGTAATTGCAGTAGGTAATGAGGCGATGGTACATTGGGCTTCGAGCTATTTTGTTCATCCATCGGTGATTCTGAAATATGTAAATTACTTACAGGAGCTAAAGAAAGTCGGAAAATTAGCACCGGATTTGTGGATTACGTCTTCTGATAATTTTGCCTCTTGGGGCGGAGGAGAGTCGGACTATCATCTGCCTGAACTTGAGGCTCTCGTTAAAGCAGTAGATTACGTTAGTGCACATACCTATCCTTTTCACGACACACACTACAACAGCGCTTATTGGGAGAGTCCAGCCTCAGATGAAGAGGGGTATTCTGATCATGACCGAGTGCTTTCAGCCATGCAACGTGCGGCGTTTTATGCACAAGGTCAATACGAAAGTGTGAAGTCTTATGTACATGGAATTGATCCGGAAAAACCCATACATATTGGTGAGACGGGTTGGTCTTCAGTGAGTGTAGGTTTCTATGGTAACAACGGCTCCTTTGCTGCAGATGAATACAAACAGGCGTTATACCATCAAGCTATGCGTGAATGGACGGATGCGGAAGGAATAAGCTGTTTCTATTTTGAAGCATTTGACGAGCAATGGAAAGATCCAAACCACACGGATGGATCAGAGAACCACTTTGGACTAATTACGCTGGATGGAAAGGCGAAATTCGCTTTGTGGGAGTCCGTAGATAATGGAGATTTCGAGGGTTTATTAAGAGGAGGCAATCCGATTACTAAAACCTTTGGAGGAGATACAACAGCAATGCTTCAAACGGTAAGCGCGCCTAAAAGAAGAAGATAATGATGAAGTTCTTTACCGCACTCTTGGGACTCACGGTACTTGCAGCTTGTTCAACAAAACAAGCAGAAGAGCACGCAGATGAAAATATTGAAAATGCGTCGACTTACTTTAAGGCCATCTGTTACCATCCGGTGTCCGTTGGCGATACCTTGCGCAGCTGGGAAATGTTGGACGAGGATCTCGCCCTGATGAAAGAGGCAGGGATTACCACCATTCGAGTATATGTTCCCATTACCGAGGAATGGGTTCTTGATAAAATAGCCGCTGCAGATATGCGTGTCATCACCAGTTTTGGTTACAACCAGGACAGTGTTTTTGATTTAATATCAGGCAATTACATTGACTATGTTGCCCAATTCAAAGCACATCCAGCCATTTACCTCTGGGAATTAGGGAATGAATATAACTACCATCCTGAGTGGTTNAACGACGATTTGAATAACTGGTACGATGCCTTAGAACAAGCAGTGGATGCCATACACGCGATTGATACCTTTCATCCAGTAACTACTGCGCATGGAGAAATTCCGGATTCCGTTGCGTTGTACAAAGGTCGCAATCTTGATATGTGGGGTTTCAACGTGTACCGTTGGGATGTACCAGGATCATTTTTTACCGATTGGGCTGCAATCAGTGATAAACCATTCTATTTCTCAGAAGTTGGNGCAGACAGCTACATGACTGTTGCCACGGATACTTTTGNAGAGGGCACAAATGAAAGCGCTCAGGCTGCTGCGGTAGCTCACATTCTAGATGAAATTTTGGCCCACGAGCATGAATGTATGGGCATTACCCTCTTTTCGTTCACGGATGGTTGGTGGAAGGCTGGTAATCCAGAAACACAGGATATTGGTGGCTGGGCACCCAACAGTTCCGGGGTACCTTACGACGGCGCTCCGAATGAAGAATATTGGGGTATTGTCGATATCAACAGAGAGAAAAAAGAAGTTTTTGACGCGATTAAACAGCGTTTCACAAATACTAACGACGAATGAAAAAATCACTTTGGTTCATCCTTTCCGTTTTGGTTATAACCAGTTGTTCCTCTAATAGCACATCGCAAATGAATGTTTTTGAAACCTCAGCTAGTGGTAGTTTGTACGCTGAAAAGAAGGATTTTCAGAAATCCGAACAGCACTCAATCGTTTCAATCGATACAAAAAATAGAAAACAGACCATTATTGGTTTTGGCGGTGCTTTTACGGAGGCCACGGCTCATAACATCAATTTATTGAGCCCAGAAAATCGGTCAGAAATTATTGAAGCGTATTTCGGGGACGACGGAGCAGCGTATTCATTGACGCGCACACACATGAATTCTTGTGATTTTTCGGTTACGAACTACTCCTACACACCCGTTGAAGGTGATACGTTGCTTGAGCACTTCACCATCGATCCGGATCGTGCAGATATCCTTCCAATGATTAAAGATGCACAAGGGGTTTCAAAAGAAGGGTTTAAAATATTCGGTTCCCCATGGTCAGCAGCACCGTGGATGAAGGACAACAATAACTACGTAGGCGGTAAACTCAAAAAAGAGTATTACGATACGTGGGCCTTGTTTTTCAGTAAGTACGTCGATGCGTTTCGCGCAGAAGGGGTTGATATCTGGGGTTTCACTGTGGAAAATGAGCCGCACGGTAACGGTAATAATTGGGAGAGTATGCATTACTCGCCTGAGGAAATGACCGATTTCGTCGTGAATCATTTGGGTCCGCATTTGGAGGCCGATGGTAAGGGCGATCTCATCATCATGGGGTACGATCAGAACCGCCAGGGTGTACCGGAATGGGCAGATGTCATGTACCGTGACGATACAACGAAGCGCTATTATGATGGCCTGGCTGTACATTGGTACGAGAGCACCTACGATTATTTTCCAGATATGTTGGAGTATGCACGAAATGCCGCACCTGAAAAGATCTTGCTTCAAACGGAGGCATGTGTAGATAACCAAGTCCCGGTCTGGCGCGATGATGCGTGGTATTGGCAAAAGGAGGCGACAGATTGGGGGTATTACTGGCGTGAAGAAGAAAATCGCTACCTGCATCCGAAATACGCACCGGTGAATCGTTACGCACGAGATATCATTGGTGTCTAAACCACTGGGTTCAAGGCTGGGTAGATTGGAACATGGTATTGGATACGCAGGGTGGACCCAATTGGGCGAAAAACTGGTGTATTGCACCTATTATCGTCGATCCCGAGAAGGATGAGGTCTATTACACGCCGCTGTACTACGTTATGAAACATTTCAGTAAGCACATCCGTCCAGGAGCGCAAGTGCTGGAGGTAAGCCACACCGACGGTGACCTTATGGTAACGGCCGCTGAAAATGAAAATGGATCCATCGTTGTGGTTGTATTTAATGAAGGTGAATTGCCACGAAGTTTTGATTTGAATATTGACGGAACAGCAAGAATGATTGCCATTGATGCGCAAGCCCTTCAAACCATAGTAATAGAACCTAAAGACATATGATATGAGTGAAGTAGGAGCAACAAAAGTCCCAATGGGCCAAAAGATCGCGTTTGGTGTGGGTATGTTGGCGAATCAGATGTTTCCAGCGGCCATGAGTATTTTTATGGTTGTATTGGTCCAAGATTTAGGTTTTCCTGGATGGATGTGGGGTGTAATCTTTTTCGCGCCTCGTGCCTTTGATGCCATTTTAGACCCCATCATGGGATTCATTTCAGATAATACGCGTTCACGCTGGGGACGACGAAGAAAATACGTATTCATAGGTGCCCTGTTAATGGGGGTATCCTTCATCATATTGTGGCAAGTCTACCGTGAAAATACGTTGTCCTACAACTTCACGTATTTCATGCTTTGGTCGTTTGTATTCTATTTAGGCCTTACCATTTTTGGCGTGCCCTACGTGAGTATGGGCTATGAGATGAGTAACGACTTTCACGAGCGTACTACGGTTATGGCCATCTCGCAATGGATCGGTCAATGGGCATGGGTCATTGCGCCTTGGTTTTGGGTCATTATGTACGACCCTGAATGGTTCCCATCAGGAGATGTTGCTACACGAACCTTAGCGGTATGGGTAGGTATAGTCTTTACCATTTGTGCAATGGTGCCCGCAATTTTCATCAAAGGTGAATCTACTTTAGACCGGACAGATTACGAGTCGCTGAGTCTTGGAAATATCATTCGTAGCTTGGGTAGTATCCGACGCAGCTTCGTTGAAGCGTTTGCGCTACCGTCATTCCGAAAACTATGCATCACGACGTTTTTAATCTTCAATGGTTTTAATACTATCGCGAGTTTTACTTTCTTCATCATCAAGAGTCACCTTTTCAATGATGATGCATCCGCTGTGGGGGTTTGGCCTACACTTTTTGGTAGCGTAGGTGCATTGGTGACTACGTTTTTGGTAATTCCTATTGTCGCACGCATGTCAAAATCACTGGGTAAGAAGCGTGCCTTTATCATTTCGCAGAGTATTTCCATTGTCGGCTATGTTATGTTGTGGTTCCTTATGGTTCCAGGCAAACCGTACCTCTTCTTATTTGCCTTACCATTCCATTCATTCGGTATCGGTGGCTTGTTTACCATTATGATGTCTATGACGTCCGACGTTTTGGATATCGATGAGCTGAAAACGGGTAAACGCCGAGAAGGTGTTTTTGGAGCAATCTATTGGTGGATGGTCAAGCTTGGATTCGCCTTTGCAGGCGCTTTAAGTGGCTTGATATTGACTTTAGTAAAGTATCAAAGCGGCGCAGTAGCGCAGCCAGAAGGTGCGGTAGACCAATTAAGAATGGTCTTTTCGGGCTTACCAATTCTATGTACGCTCATCGCTATCGCGGTCATGTGGAAGTACAATGTAGATGAGAAATACGCGAGAGAGGTCCGCGCGAAATTGGACCAACGAAATCAACCAGCTAACTAAGTTTTTAAAGACACAAACATGTCGTTTAGAAAGGAAAAATTTATGTCATTGGCCGGCATTACGGCTGTTGAACATCCATTAAATGAGCTAAAAAATATTAGCCGTAGTTTATTAGATGCCGGAATTCATGGTATCTGTTTTAGTGCTTATGACGAAGGGCAACAACCTGGTGATCAGCTCACAGAGGCACAGGTTCGTAGAAAATTGAGTATTCTAAAGCCCCACATTTCTTGGGTGCGTACGTTTTCTTGTACCGAAGGCAACGAATTGATTGCGCAGATTGCACATGAATTAGGTATAAAAACCCTAGTTGGTGCGTGGCTGGGGGACGATCTCGAGAAGAACGAAGCCGAGATTGCAGGCCTCATCACTTTGTGTCGACAGGGTGCCGTGGATGTTGCAGCGGTAGGTAACGAAGTATTGTACCGCGAAGACCTTGAAGTAAATGCATTGGTGAACTATATTGAGCGTGTCAAGGCTGAGGTTTCTGGTGTGCCGGTTGGTTATGTAGATGCCTATTACGAGTTTACCGATCATCCCGAAGTTGCGGATGTTTGTGATGTAATCCTTGCGAATTGTTACCCCTATTGGGAAGGTTGTGCCTTAGACTATTCTTTGATGTACATGAAACAAATGTACATGGAAGCCAAGATTGCCGGTAAAGGCAAGCCTGTGTTCATCACTGAAACCGGCTGGCCTAGCAGCGGTCAGAGTATAGGTGGCGCTCATGCCTCATTTGAAAACAGTCTGAAGTACTTCATTAGTGCACAGCGCTGGTCGTCTGCTGAAGATATTCCTATGTTCTATTTCTCTTCATTCGATGAAAGTTGGAAGATAGAGAAGGAGGGCGATGTTGGCGCATCATGGGGTCTATGGGATAAAGATGAGCAGCTGAAGTTTTAAGAAGGCCAATCGTGCTCGTAACTGCACGATTTAGTTGCATCTTTGCCGCATGGAACACAAAAGCGGTTTTGTCAATATCATCGGTAATCCCAATGTAGGGAAGAGTACACTGATGAACGCTATGGTCGGTGAGCGATTGAGCATCATCACGCCAAAGGCACAAACGACTCGACACCGCATCTTTGGTATCTTAAACGAACCGGAATACCAGATTGTCTTTTCAGATACGCCAGGGGTTATTCAGCCAGCTTACAAAATGCAAGAGCACATGATGAAGTTTGTGTCAGATGCTTTTGAAGATGCTGATGTCTTCTTGTATTTGGTAGAACCTGGCGATCGCGCACTGAAGGATGAAGGCTTTTTTCAAAAACTGGCGACTACAACAGTTCCAGTGCTTTTGATTGTCAATAAGATCGATACAACCACACAGGAGGCCTTAGAGGAAGAGGTAGGCTACTGGCAGACCAGTTTGCCTAATGCGGAGATCATTCCTATCAGTGCCCTCGAAGGGGCGAATACGGACTATTTATTGAGTCGATTGAAAGAATTGGTTCCCGTAAGTCCACCGTACTTTGATAAAGATGCGTTAACGGACAAAACAGAACGTTTCTTTGTTAGTGAGATCATAAGAGAACAGATCCTGCTGAATTACAAAAAAGAGATTCCTTACAGCGTCGAAGTTGATGTTGAGGAATTCAAGGAGGAAGAAGATATTATTCGCATGCGATGCATCATTTATGTTGCACGCGATTCTCAAAAAGGCATACTAATAGGCCACAAAGGGAGTCGGCTAAAAGCAGTGGGAATAGGTGCTCGGAAACAATTAGAAGCGTTTTTCGCGAAAAAAGTACACGTGGAAACCTTTGTAAAAGTCAAGAAGAATTGGCGCGACAATGATCTACAGTTGAAGCGTTTTGGATATAAGAATTAATTATGAGTAACATCGTTGCCATTGTGGGACGCCCAAATGTTGGGAAAAGCACATTATTTAATCGTCTCATACAACGCCGTGACGCTATTGTTGATAGCGTTGCAGGTGTGACTCGCGATCGCCACTACGGCAAGAGTGACTGGAACGGAAAAGAATTTTCTGTCATTGATACCGGCGGTTATATTGACGGTTCGGAAGATGTTTTCGAAGCGGAGATTCGCCGTCAGGTCGAGTTGGCGCTAGAAGAGGCTTCGGTTGTNCTTTTCGTATTGGACCTTCAAGCGGGTTTAACAGAATTCGATAAGATCATTTCCGAATTACTTCGCAAGACTGAAAAGCCGGTTGTNTACTGTGTAAACAAGGTAGATAATAGCATGCTTGAGTTAGAGGCTACGGAATTCTACGGTTTAGGTATTGAAAAGTACCACACGATCAGCGCAGTAAACGGAAGTGGAACAGGTGATTTACTTGATGAATTGGTTTCTTACATGGATGAGAATCCAGTGGACGACTACGATGATTTGCCAAAAATGGCCATTATAGGACGACCAAATGCTGGTAAATCCTCCATTGTAAATGCACTGTTCGATGAAGAACGTAATATCGTTACTGAAGTCGCGGGAACTACGAGAGATACTGTAAATACTCGTTTTAATAAATTTGGCTTTGATTTCATGCTGCTTGATACCGCCGGTCTTCGAAAGAAGGGCAAGGTCCATGAAAATTTAGAGTTTTATTCTAACATGCGCTCTATTCGCGCGATCGAACATGCAGACGTTTGTATGATGATTGTCGATGCGACACGAGGATTTGAAGCGCAAGACCTCTCTATCGTTTCCTTGGTAGAAAAGAATAAAAAGGGCTTGGTTGTAGTCGTTAATAAATGGGATTTGGTTGAAAAATCCACCAATACCATTCGCGATGCTGAGGCCCATATCCGCAAGAAATTAGAACCGTTTACAGATTTCCCTATCATCTTTACAAGCGCCATTTCGAAGCAGCGCGTACTTAAGGCCTTCGAAGAAGGAGTAAAAGTGTACGAACGTAGAAAGCAAAAGATTTCGACCAGTAAGCTGAACGATACCATGTTGGAAATTATCAAAGGCTTTCCACCACCAGCAGTCAAAGGGAAATATGTCAAAATCAAATTTTGTACGCAGTTGCCTACACGAACGCCTCAGTTTGCCTTTTTCGCAAACCTACCGCAATACGTAAAAGAGCCGTACAAACGCTTCTTAGAAAACAAGATGCGTAAGGAATTTGATTTCCATGGTGCCCCGATCGAAATATTCTTCCGTCAGAAATAATTACAGCTGATACGCAATAACGGCGTTGCCCTGTGCGATGACTAAAACAGGTGGACCTGTAGTAGTCAAACGACCTGCTTTGGCGTAGGTCCCGTCGAACTGCGTGACGCTTGATATGGGTTCGTTGAGAAGGGTAACATGAATGGTGTTGTCGTCACAGTAGACTACGCCTGTTCCACCCGGGTAGGTCTCTACGGACGATATACGTCTGTTATCAATAGCCAAGTTGTAGCGGTTGCTTCCACTTTGTACGGTAACGGATTCGTTCGACCAATAAATTCGTCCATAGCTCTGTTGTTCTAGGCCAATCAAATCTTTTACGTCGTGTTCTAGAATCTCGACCGCACCGTCCCATCTTTGCTCTTGAAGCTCTCCGTCATCACCCGCGCGAAGAATACTAGGTAAATCACTTGGTGAAAGTGCCCAAGGATTTGCAGTGGCGGGAAGTGCATTGGTTTTAATTCTGCTTTCTCCGCGTCTGTTCAAAATGAACGCCTGTTCAAGGGTCGAGGTAATGATATAGTCTTTTCCGCCACGTTGGTATAAGAATGGTCGTTGCGTGAGGGTTCCATTGGATGCGTCGGTTTTCCAGCCCTCCACCCGTTTACCATCACTAGTAAAGTTGTACAACCGATCACCACAAGGAACAAGGAACCTGTAGTTTCTATTCTTATCGTAATCCACTACCGTAAGGCCTAACGTAGTAGTCGATGGGAGTTCGATAGGGAAGGCTTCCACATTTCTTCCCAGTAGGTCAATACAATGGAGTTGGTTGGAAGTGGTAAAGACCAATTGGTATTTGGCATTTTTGAATAAATCCACTTGCTCAATTGGACCTATGACCGGGTGGTCCAATTTTTTCGTCCATTGCACTTCGCCCACTTCGTTAAGCCAATACAATGTATTTGTTTCGTCTTGCACGACAACATTATTTACCCCGGAACGGTGGTTTTTAACCAAAAATGGTCCTGCAATAACAGGAGCTTCTAAGGGTGTAGACCATAAATACGAGCTGCTTATCGCTTGCTCTTTTTGGCTCTGAACCGTGAGCGAACCGAATGCTAGCTCATCTTTGACTTCTATAGAGCCGCCTAATAGGGCGTTATTAAAGTTTCCTGGCCATTCATCGCCCGGACAATATGGAGTAGCGGTATATGCTTTTAAACTAGTAGCAAAAGTCAGGTGGTCTGCTTTGTCTAACGTTTCTGCAAGGGGCGCAAATGCTTCAACGCCATCCCAAGTTTTTCCAAGGCCAATCTCACTCATGTAGACCTCAAGAATTTTTGCGTTGGGGGCGAGAGCTAAGACGTCTTTATTGACTGTCCATGAAGGTGTCCCGAGATTAGAAAAGAACCAGCCGTACAAAGCGCTAAACAGAAATTTATGTGTGTCCTTAAGCGTTCCGCTTGAGCGCCCATCAGTAGTACCAGAAGTTGAAGAAAGTGCTGAGAGTATTTCTGCCACTTCACTCGAGCTACCTACCTTTAGCGGGATTAGGCAAATGGTGGCATCTCCATAGCCTACTCGGATAAAATTTCCAGTTAAGTTTTTCGTGCTAAAAAGGATAGGGTCCACATTCGCTTCACTAGTAATCCGTTGTGCGGGTTTTAGTCGTTGTTTTTGAGCGCGGTAAGCATTAAATGAACGCAGCCAAACATCCACTCTACCTGTTTTCATTCCTAAGGCGTAGGTTGATGAAGAAGCAACATATTTACTAATATTTTCCGACCTCACACTACTAGTGAAGGTATTGAGGAAGACCTGTGCGCTGTCTGGACAAAGGGAAACTGATGTCCCGATGAGCTTATTTTTACGCAAAGCCAAATCTATTTCGCTCCATGCTGCGACATGCGTCATCCAACTCCAATCTTGTTGGAAGAATTGGTTTCCTACGGCGGCTATTTCTTTATGCTGAATGAACAAGTTCATGACATCCGCTTTTGAGGCACTGTTCCAAAGTGAAGAGAATTGGGCGTCCTTCGCAAGGCTAAACCCATTGGCGCGCTGGTTCAATAAATCCTGCAAAAGCGCCGATTTTTTACTAATCGTCCACGTAGACCCCACTTTGAACCCATATAGGCTGTCTATGGAATAAATGGTCTCATTTTCCGTCATGGAGCCGCCCTGACCCAGCGTGTCTTTAAAGGTCCAGATCCAATCAAATTTATCCGCCCCAGAGGCAACTAACGCACCGGTCCAAGGTCCATTGCTGTATTTATTTAGAATAGCGACATCAATGGCTTGTACATAGGGTAGGGAAACGGAGTCAGAAAAGGCTGTGAATTTTTCAGCGTCATTAATACGTACAATGAGTGGTGCATCCACGGGCAACATTGCGGGAGCGGAGACAGGCGCGGCATCCTTACCACATTGTGTAAAGACGATTGCTACAAGAAGTAATGCACTGAATTTGACCAATTTCATTTGTGGCGAATTTATACCTAAAGCTACGCTGCCGTTTGCACTACTTTAGGGTGTAAATCCTACAGTTTTTCACAAATCGAATAGGTTCAATTGGCTCGGTAGAAGTTGGAAGCTTTTGCGGTGGTGTTCCGTAGCACCGTGCGTCTTTATGCCCTCGCGATGTCCTTTAGTAGGATAGCCGGCGTTGCGCTCCCAACCGTATTGTGGATGAGCCAGTGCGAGTTCACGCATAAGATCGTCTCGGTAAGTTTTTGCGAGGACCGAAGCGGCTGCGATGTTCTGGTAAGTAGCGTCTCCTTTGACTTGGCAATGGTGAGGGATGTTTTGATAGGGATGAAATCGGTTCCCATCGACCGCGATAAAGTGGGGTTGGGGGTCCAATTGTGCAATGCTCCTGTGCATCGCTTCAATACTTGCGTTCAAGATATTCATCGAATCTATCTCCTCCGGACTAACGTGGGCAACTGCCCAGGCAACTGCTTCCTTTTCAATAATGGGTCGAAGCAGGTTGCGTTGTTTTTCTGTGAGTTGTTTGGAGTCGTTGAGCAGTTCGTTTTTAAAGTCGGGCGGCAATATTACAGCAGCAGCCGTTACCGGACCGGCTAAACACCCACGGCCCGCTTCATCGGTACCGGCTTCAATGATGGCTTTAACTGAATGCTGACGTTTCATTCGTGCAATGCTTCGATGAATGCAGCGGCACTCTGTTCCCAATTAAAAAAGTCACCTCGCTTCAGCGCTCGCTCACGCCAGATCGAATTTTCTATAATGATTTGTTGTAACGCGGCGCTCCACGCCTCCACGTTGTAAGTAGAAACGAGCAATCCTGCGGTACCCACCACTTCAGTTAAAGCACTGTTTTTTGAAGCAATGACAGCCGTTCCACACTGCATGGCTTCGACTAATGGAATGCCAAATCCTTCCATGGCACTGGGCATGCAATAGGCAGTGGATCCACCGTAAAGCGCTTCAAGCGCCGGTCC
>JGI26081J50195_1000505_pt1 | contig 16768 bp, 18 predicted proteins | sample SaaInl74LU_5_DNA_FD_50195 | JGI IMG/M metagenome (IMG submission 50195) | reverse complement strand
GCGGTGGAGCAAGTGGAGCAAATATACCGAAACAATTATAGCATATATAACATTATGTTTTACATAGTTTATTGCGGTCTAATAGGGAAGCGGTATTTTGGACCGCGGAGGCGTTGCGTAAGTTACATGGAATTTGCTCCACTCGCTCCACCGCCCTCAAATAAACAGCTGGAAGCAACACTGCATTTCAGACATTCGTCTAATTTCCACCCTATTTTTATTCTGAAACATTTAATAGTGAACTAGCCATTATCTCTGCGCGCTCTTTCAGAGTATTCGGCAATAAATGTGCGTAACGTTCTGTCATTGATATGTGATGATGTCCAAGAAGTTTTTGCACTTCATAAATGCTAGCACCATTATTGATTAGCAAACTTGCAAAAGTATGGCGGAGATCGTGGATCCTTACATTGTCCAACCGAGCTGTTTTGCGCGCTTTTGCAAAGGATACCTGCATACTGGTATAGGGCAGCTGTGTTTTTGGGTTTGTAAAAACCCAGTTTAAAGCCATCGTTGGGGTTCCCAGACTTTCGGATTTTTCTTTGACCCGATAAAGTTCCTTGATGGCAGAGTCACTTAAGACAATGCGTCGACTTCGTCCATTTTTTGACAATCCGATAAATAATTCCTGTTTTGGGAGGTTCACATCGCTCCATTTGCATAATCGTAATTCACTGCTTCGAGCACCTGTAAGCAATAATAATTTTATGAATGAATGGAGATATGGATGTGGTTCTTTGGAACAGGCACTTAGCAACCGTCGTATTTCATCAGGTGTGAGAAAACGTTGAACATGATCACCAGTTGGAAATTTTTTTATGATTGCCTTATTGAAAGGATTTTTTTCTAGGTACTCCCATTCTACAGCCACATTAAATATCCGGTTTAAAAGTCCAGCATGTTTATTGACAGTAGATGGTTTGTATTTTGCCTGAATTTGTTTGGTCATCCATGTATCTAAATCTTCCGCGCAAATTTCTCTTAATAATTTGTGTCCGAATGGGTCTGCCAAATGTTTGTAATAAACATACCAATCAAGTTTGCTTCTACGCTTAGTGGATTGAGAAAACGGGTAATATCTTTTTAAGAAAAAATTTTCGAATGTCATTAAGTTATCTACCACTTCTTTACTTGGTATTTTGTTACCAAGTTTAAGTAGATGATTTGTTATTTTTAATTTTAATACCTGCATGATGCGTTCTCATAAACATGGTTCTTGGAAGTTTTATCATCCTCGAATTTATTATATGAAATTAAATCCTGAACGTTGTAAAATAGTCTCACAATGAGATATTTATTAGCTCAAGATAAATGGCATATAATTTTTAAGTTACTGATAAAATTAGTAATTTAGGAATTTCATCATCTTGCCGAAATCACTAATTTTATTTCGGAACTATTATAAACCGAAACGCATCCTCCTTACAACTACTTCTTTGGTTCTCGCCGCTGGCGTTGCCCAAGCTGACGTATCTTTCTCCGGCACAGCTGGCGTTGCAATGATCGATGACAACGGTGCATCTGTTGCAACACGTGACGGCATGTTCTTTGAGTCATACTATGACTTCGACATCACAGCTTCCGCTGAATCCGACAACGGCGTGTCCGTTTCTCTTGGCTTCGACATGGGCGCTGGTAACAAAATCGACTATAACGATGATGATGAGCTTGAAGCACAAGGCAACAGCATCGGTGACGCAGACGTAACAATCGGCTATGCTGGCTGGACATTGTCTGTCGACCAAGATGGCATCGACAACTTGTATGATGATGATCAGCAAGAAGACGTAAGTGTTTCTGGCTCCATCGCTGGCTGGTCTGTCGCAATGACATCCGATCAAGAGAACTCCACAAGCTCTTACAAAATCAGCGGTGCAGTCGCCGGTGTATCACTCACATTGACTGGTACAGACAATGACGACAACGGTGGTGACGCTTCTAAAATCGCAGCATCATACAACATGGGCAATGGCTTGACTCTGAGCGCGTCTCAGAAAGACGAGTCTGTCGACGCTGAAGATGAAACAACTATCGGTTTCTCCTACGCTATGGATGCTTTGACTGTGTCTTACACAACAATCAACCCAGGTGCGGCTGGCTCCTTCGGTGATGAGTGGGATGCTTCTGTCAAATACACAGCGGGCGCATTGGTTGCATCTTTCGCAATCGACGAAACAGACGCAACAACTGTAATTGCTGATTACGCACTCGGTGGCGGCGCATCTGCTTTCGCAGCGATGCACGACAAAGCTGGTACAGCTTCTGACCTGACAACTGTTGGTTTGAACTTCGCATTCTAAGCGAAACCGACTTTGGTTAAAGAGAGAGCGGCGCTTCGGCGTCGCTCTTTTTTGTTGTGGCCATGAGATTGCGGCGCGTTTAGTCACTTTTGCTACTTCCTGATTGCGTGCCAGAGGGGCTGGCGGTATCGACGGGGCAGCAGCGGCCATGGAACATGAATTGATGAGATCAACGGCACCTTTGCAAGGATCCTCCTGACATGGATCACGCCCAAGCGCAGTCTCAAGACGTATTTGACCTATTGGTTGTGGGCGCCGGCCCCGCGGGGTTGATGGCGGCAGAGCAGGCGGCGCGGGCTGGGATGCGTGTGGCTGTGGCAGAGGCAATGCCCTCCCCGGCGCGAAAATTNCTCATGGCTGGAAAATCTGGTCTCAANCTGACCAAGGCAGAAGATCCAGAGATTTTTTTACAGAATTTTGACGCCATCACGGCCTTGANNCCGATTCTATCGGAATTTGGACCGGCTGAGGTCACAGCCTTTGCGCAGGGCCTTGGGCAGGAGGTCTTCACAGGCAGCTCAGGCCGGGTTTTTCCGACCTCTATGAAAGCGTCGCCCCTTCTGCGGGCCTGGTTGGCACGGCTGGATGCGCTGGGCGTTGTAATGCTGCGCCGCCATCGCTGGATTGGTCCATTGACCACAGATGCGCAGCATCTGCTCGGCACACCAAGGGGCCAGGTCGCCGTCACGGCCGGGGCGTTGATCCTCGCGCTCGGTGGCGCGAGTTGGGCGCGTCTAGGGTCTGATGGCGCTTGGCAGATGGCCTTCGCTGCGGCGGGCGTGCCGATTGTCCCTATTCAAGCGTCCAATGTGGGACTTGAGCGCGCTTGGTCGGATCATATGCAGCCGTTTTTTGGCCAACCGGTGAAAAATATCGAACTTTCAGTCGTAGATCGGCGAAGCCGTGGTGAATTTGTGATCACACAATCGGGTGTGGAAGGCGGGGCAATCTATGCGCTTGGACGGATGCTGCGTCAGACCCCATTGGCCCGGATTGATTTTGCGCCACAGATCTCGGTGCCGGCCCTGACCAATATGATTTCAAATCGCAATCCAAGGGACAGTCTGAGCAATTTCTTGCGAAAATCAGTCAAGCTCGATGCGACCAAACGTGCCCTGCTGTTTGAGCTGACCCACCCGATGCCGCGCGACGCGCAAGGGCTGGTTGCCGCAATCAAAGCCGCGCCGCTGTCACTGTCGGGACCGCGCCCCGTGGATGAGGCGATCTCGACGGCGGGTGGCCTATCGTGGGAGGCTTTGACACCTGAGTTGATGCTTCGGGATCTGCCGGGCGTCTTCTGCGCGGGAGAGATGCTCGATTGGGACGCGCCGACAGGCGGCTATTTGATCACCGCCTGCCTTGCGACGGGCCGTTGGGCAGGGCGCGCGGCCGCTGATTATGTCTCCGCCAAAGCCCTTTGATAGGCCGGACGCGCTCGGCAGTGTTTGGCATAGTCTTTTAAGACAGGGGTGGCGTCTGGAAATTTCGCGGTATAGGCCCAGTTGAGACAATGCACGGCCAAAATGTCAGCGATTGTAAAATGCTCTCCCATGAGAAACGGGCCCTGAAGCCGGTCTTCAAGCCGTTGTAAACTGCGCTCAAATTCCCACTTCAACACGGGTTTCACGTCGCTGGCACGGTGCTCGGGTGGATTGACGAAAGTGTTTTTCGCCGCAACCCAGAGCAGGCCGTCGAATTCTTCGATCAAAAAATGGATATGCCCATCCATGCGTAGACGTTCGATGGATCCTGCGGGAAATGTCAGGGCATTGTGACGGTCGGATAGAAAACTCATGATCGCGACGCTATCGGGCAGCGCCTCTCCATCGACCANCAGCGCCGGCACTTTACCGCTAGGGTTGAGCGCTTTGACCTCTGCTGAGCCGGGGTTGCCTTTGACTTGATCATAGGGCAAGCCCAATTCCTCAAGTGTCCAAATCACTCGTAACGTTCGATTTTTTGTCGATCCTAGTACCGTATACATTTATCTTTTCCCCATCATTGAAATTCGGATGAAACATCTCTCAACCTGTGCCATTTGCGGTGCGGTTTGCCCAGCAGATCGCAGTTGCAAATCAGTGTCTAGCAATAGCGAAATCACCTGTTCCAACCGGTCCCGGCGCCACGCGCCGACCTGCCGAAGGATGAGATCTCGACGTGGGCCGTAAAGGGGCGGCCGAAGCTTTGCCACGCCCTGCTGCGCGCCGGCCGGATCAGAGGCTGCGGCGTGGAGAAGGCGGAAATGGCGCAGGGCGGCGATACAAAGCCCGGTGGCGGTTCCCCCCTGAGCGATCACGCGGTGCAACACCGGGGCAATTTCATCCGTCTTCGAATCCGCCACCAGTCCAATCACATCATCAAGCGCCGCTTCGGTCGATTGTGGCGCGCAGACCTCGACATCTCGCAGGGTGACAGGTCCAGCTTGGGACATGCAATATAAAGACAATTTTTCCAAAAATTGATTGAAGTCACCTGGATCTATAACCTTGGAAAGATCGGTAATGGCCGCGCGGGCCTCAGCCTCGACCTCGCCAATGCCTGTTTTTGCCAAAGCAGCCTCCACTTCGGCGGGGGTCGGGGGGTCATCAAAAATGGCGATGGACCAGGTATTAGGATGGGCTTCAAATGCTTTGCGGATCTTTGAAGTCGGCTTTAAGGCGCCGCCGATGACAACCATCTGCGCGTCGCCGGCCTGCCAATCGTCCAATGCCGCTAAGATTGCCTCGGCGCAATTGTCGTTTGCGTCTTCCACCAGGACCGCCCTTGGACCGGGGAAAAACCCTATGGCTTTGATCGCGTCATTCAGCGCAACCCCGTCGCGGCGCAAATCGCCACCCTGCAGACGGGTGAGACGCATTTCCTCTTCACCTTGTGGGCCGATCAACCCCTTGATCAATTGTTGGCGNTTTAGCGCCACGCGCATCGCATTGGCGCCATAGATCAAAACCCCTGTCTTGTTGGGATCGGGCCTTGCAAGAGCCGCCAATGCGTCGCGAGCAGAGAGCTTCATGGCAGGTCCAGCGTCAGCAGCGCTGCGGAAACTTGGTCTGCCAGAATGACCATTAAGCGGTCATAGGCATCTCTCTTAGCCCGCTGGGTGGCCACTGTGGTGCCAGTGGCGGAATAGCCGGTAAATGATTTTGCCGTTTGACGGGTCAGGACGGCGCCCTTGCTGTCCAGCAAGGAATAGTCCAGCGCGCCAACAAGGCTATAGCGGCTGATCTCTTGGGCGGCGGAGACAACGATAGTATCCTCAGTGACGTTCAGCTCATAACGCAACGCAAAGCGCGCGCTCGTTGCTGTTCCAAGCTGCGCCTCTAAGCTGCGCACCAGCTCATATTCCGCCCGATTGACCGGCGCTTGGATCAATATCTGATTGTACAGCGGTTGCNAAACGGGCTCCATGACAGGTGTAAACCCGCAGCCCGCCAGGACCAGGGCTGCACTTAGAAATCCGCGTCGGCTAGATAACCACATTTACGATACGTCCGGGTACAATGATGAGTTTCCGAAGCGTAGCACCATCCAAAGCTTTAACCACAGCTTTATTCTGCAACACCAAGGCCTCCAGCTCTTCTTTGCTCATATCTTTGGCCACGGTGATTTCGTCACGGCGCTTGCCGTTGATTTGGATGGGCAATGTTACCACATCTTCGACCAAAAGCTCCGGATCTGCTGTTGGCCACGGTGCGTTGGCAATAAGCCCCTGGCCGCCTTGATGCGCCCAAATCTCTTCGGCCAAATGCGGCGTCATCGGCGCCATCAATTGCGCCAGAGTCATGATCGCCTCGCGTTGGGCTGCATATCCAGCCTTGGATTTGGCCAATGTCGCGGTGAAGCCATAGAGCTTGGCAATCGCCGCATTAAAGCCAAAACTCTCCACCCCGGAGGTGACGTCTTCAATCGTTTTGTGCAGCGCGCGCAGGAGATCTTTGTCCCCTTCACCAGTTTGATTTTTGTCCATATTGGCGATCTTATCGCAAAGCTGCCAAACGCGATTCAAATGTTTGAACGCCGCTTCCGCTCCCGAGGCGGTCCACTCCACATCGCGCTCCGGCGGGCTGTCAGACAGAACAAACCAGCGCGCGGTATCGGCTCCGTAGCTGCTGATGATGCTGATCGGATCAACAACATTGTTCTTTGATTTTGACATCTTTGCGGAAGGCACAATGGTGACCTCAGCGTCGCCCTCAAGCAGGAAGGCCTTGCCATCCCGCAGCACCACTTCCTCTGGGTAGTGATAGACAGGGCGGCCCTCTTTGCCCTCTGATTTATAGATTGCATGGGTGACCATGCCCTGGGTGAACAGCGCGTCAAAAGGTTCAATCGCCGAAGCGGGCAAATGGCCACAAAGCTGCATGGCCCGGGCAAAGAAACGCGAATACAGCAGGTGCAAAATCGCATGTTCCACGCCGCCGATATATTGATCGACGTTCATCCAATAGCTGGCCTCCGCCATATCCGTAGGTGTGGCTGCATTGGGGGCCGTAAAGCGCGCATAATACCAAGAGGAATCCACGAAAGTGTCCATTGTATCGGTCTCGCGGCGGGCGGCCTTGCCGCAGGCCGGACAGGCGCAGTTGCGCCAGGTCGGATGGCGATCCAAAGGGTTCCCAGGAATGTCAAATGTCACATCATCAGGCAGGCGGATCGGCAGGTTGTCCTTCTTCTCAGGTACGACGCCGCAGCTGTCACAATGCACCACTGGAATCGGACACCCCCAATAGCGCTGTCGGCTCAATCCCCAATCGCGCAGACGATATTGCGTTTTACCGACGCCAAGACCCTGCGCTTCGGCCCAATCAATGGTGGCCTCAATCGCCTCTTGTCCCGTGGCCTGTTGCAGGCCGGCAGGTTGATTGACCCAGCGAACCGTTTCCGTTTTGGCCGGAACAAAGGCCACATCTGTCACGGGCGTGTCATCGTTGAGCGCAAAGAAGGTATCAATCACCGGCAGATCGTATTTCCGCGCAAAATCGAGGTCGCGCTGGTCATGGGCGGGGCAGGCAAAGATCGCGCCGGTGCCGTAGTCCATCATCACGAAATTGGCGACCCAAACAGGCAATGGCGCGCCGCCAAGCGGATTTTGCACGGTAATGCCGGTATCAAAGCCCTTCTTTTCGGCCTTTTCCATGGCTGCTTCCGTGGTGTCCATTTTCTTACATTCGGCGCAGAAGGCCGCCAAGGCGGGATTCTGAGCCGCGAGGCTTTGGGTCAGCGGGTGGTTTGGGGCAAGGCCGATGAATGAGGCGCCGACCAATGTATCGGGGCGGGTGGTGTAAACAGTGATGCCCTCATGACCATCTTGTGGCGTGGTCAGCGGGAAGGTCATTTCCAAGCCGCGCGATTGACCGATCCAATTCTCCTGCATCAAGCGGACTTTGGCGGGCCAATTTTCCAGCCCGTCCAAGGCGCTGAGCAATTCGCCCGACATGGAAGAGATGTTGAAAAACCATTGTGTCAGCTCGCGGCGTTCAACCTCGGCATTGGAACGCCAGCCTTTACCGTCAATCACCTGCTCATTGGCCAGAACGGTCATATCGACCGGATCCCAATTGACCATCGCATTCTTGCGATAGACCAATCCATTGGCCAGCATATCGAGAAACAACGCCTGTTGTTGTCCGTAATATTCTGGATCACATGTGGCAAACTCGCGCGACCAATCGATGGACAGGCCCAAGGGCTTCATCTGTCTGCGCATGGTTGCGATGTTGTCATAGGTCCATTCTTTTGGATGCCCGCCGATCGCCATCGCGGCATTTTCGGCCGGCATGCCAAAGGCGTCCCAGCCCATCGGATGCAGCACGTTATGTCCAGTGGACAGCTTGTAGCGCGCGATCACATCGCCCATGGTGTAGTTGCGGACATGGCCCATGTGAATGCGGCCCGACGGATAGGGAAACATTTCTAGGACATAGTATTTCGGACGATCGGCAGTCGCCACGGCCTTGAAGGTCTCGCCTTTGGCCCATGCCTCTTGCCATTTGGCTTCGATTTCGGCGGGGGAATAGCTGCTCATAGGATCTGCCTCGTCTATATATTCATGGGCTAAACCCAGATTGGGCGCCCGCCGCCAGTCATAGGCTGCTTTGTCTCAGGTTTCCAGAGCTCCGAGGGATCCATGCCGAAAAATCATCTGTCAAAAATGAAAAAGGCGACCCTTTCGGGCCGCCTTCTCAAGGTTCGATTTCAATCGACTTAGAATGCGAAAGAAAGCTGGAAGGTCATGCCTTCTTTGTAGTCTTTTGCACCAACTTCGTCGTCGCTATCATCGTTGTCGCTGTCATCTGCATAGGATGCCAAGAGCGATGCACCGCCGCCGAGATCATAGCTCACACCAGCATATGTGTCTTTGCCACCGTCATCAGCACCGACGAAGAGGTTCATGCCGTTGCCCATGTCGTAGGACACGTCAACATTCCAATCGTCGCTTTCGTCTGTAGCCACAGTCACACCCACTGCGCCCTCGGCATAGGCAACTTTCACATCCCAGTTTGCTTTAGCGCCAGTTGCGCCTTCAGCAACATAAGATGCTGTTGTGGTGAATGCGCCCATTGGGTAGCTAACCTCAACGCCGGTTGAACCACCATTGTCGTTTTTGGCATGACCCAATGCAACGGTTGCGCCACCCCAAGTTGTGCTCACACGAACACCGGTTGTTGCTTGTTGGGACGCTGCTGAGTTGTCATCATTGTCCAGCCAAGCGGTGTTTGCATTTTGATGGGCCAGTGCATAGGAGAATGCGCCTGCAGTGCCTGTGATGCCGAGTGAAATGTAATCTTTTTCATTACCTGGAACAGCAGGGGTTGCATTAGTGGGGTTAGCAAGATTTGTATCGTCACCCAAAGAAATGCCGATTTTTGCGCCGCCAAAGGTCATGTCAGCGCGGGTCACCATTTCGCCGTCTGCCGCACGGAAGGTGTCATTGTCCATGGAGCCAACAGCAGACCATGCGTTTTGAGCGCCGTGTTTCGTGTCACCATAGTGGATGCCGGAATCAGCATTTGTCAAAGAGATCAGAGCATCAGAAGCAGAAATATCGTTGCCTTGGTTCGCATCAGCATAGTCGAGCTCAACAGAAGCGGCGGCTGTGTAGCCGTTGTTCAGCTCTTTTGAAAATGCGATGTTCAGATCCATGTCGGAAAAAGCAGCACCAACAGATGCGCCATTTGTGTGATCTGTGTCGTTGTAACCAAAGTTTGCTGTGCCGGAGAAGGTCACTTCTGCAGCGGCAACACCAGCGGTCATCACCAGAGCAGTAGAAGTAAGGAGAATGCTTTCATGCTAAAGTTGGTCATTGGTACTGCTTTTTAGACGAATCAGTTCCAAATAGTGTTGTTTGTCAGTATAAAGGCGCTCGAGGAGGGCCTCAGTATGTCTATTTTTTCAAACATCTTTAAAACAACCGATTTAAATTCGTCTAGCAATCTCCAAGAATTTTCCTGCTTCGAAGATTTCTTTGACCATAAATACTACCCGTTTTCCAAGGCGACCAAGCGTCGGAGCCACTTGGAGCTTTATGTGTTCGACAAACACATCAGGCCCATCTTTGGGCGGAAGACCCTGGCGGGTATTACCAGCCAAGATCTCGACCTATGGATGACGGCGCAATTGGAGGCGGGCTACAAACCTGCGACGGTGAACAAGCATTCGAGCATGTTGAACAGAATTTTGAACATTGCCGTGCAATGGGGCTATCTCGACACAAATCCTTTCAAAGCTGTGATCATCAAGAAATTGCCAACAGGCGATTATATGCAGCGGTTTTTGACCCACTCGGAGATTAAAACTCTGCTGAGCGCCTGTAAGCGCAGTACGCATCCGTTCTTGCATTTATTTGTCAAATTGCTCTTGCTCACCGGGGCGCGAAAGAGCGAGCTGCGCCTGGCCAAATGGACGTCCATTGATGTGCAAAAGGGTGAGCTTTTCGTCGCTGTCAGTAAAAGCGGCCGCAGCCGCACGGTGGTGTTGAGCAAGAAAGCCCTGGCCGTTCTGGAGCAGGTGAGACTGCGCTCAGAGGCGCTGGGGCTGCCGGTTACCCGCGACAGCTGGGTTTTCGTCAACCCCCGCACGGGCCAACCCTACACCAGCTTGCATATTGCGTTTTTTAAGGCGCGCGACAGCGCCGGGTTAAGTTCTGTTCGGATGCATGACCTGCGCCACACCTATGCCAGCCTATTGATCAATAATGGCGCCAGTATTTATGAGGTTCAGCAATTGCTGGGGCACTATAATATTTCAATGACCGAACGCTATGCCCGCCTCTTTCCCAATACTTTGCAAGATCGGGTTGATATCGTCGCGGATTCGCTGGATTTTGATCGTCTTTAAACGCGGCCGGTCGTGGGCGTCAGTCATTATTGTAGGACCGGCGGGTTGATCGGCCCGAATGTTTCACGGTTTTCGAAGTGAAAATCTTGCGCATATTTGGCGAAGAAATGCGCGAGAAAGGTGTTCAGGCTCACCCGCACCCGAGGGTCTTCGCCGATCAAGGGTGCGGAGGCCTCAAGCGCATCAATCATGAGCGCCACCCACCGACGCGCGCCTTTTTCATTCATCAGACTATGGGCATTGTGGGTGTGATGGAAATTCAGCCTGAATTCCGCCCCGTGATAATAGGGTCCGCCCCCCATAACATCGAGCCACATGCTGGCCTGAGTTGAAATATGGTGATTAAGGTTGCCGACCCGCGCGAAAACCGATGTGAACCACGGCTCGTCGTCAAAGACCCGTCGATAAAATTCACCAACAATCCCGACAATGGGCTCGGGCCCCAAAACAGAGAAAAGCTGCCAAAATTGGATCGCTACCCGCGGATCATGGGATGCCTGTAGCGAGGTGATCTTCTCCATGCGCCGTGCGTGAGGGGGCAAAAGCCCAGCTTCCACAGCGCGCTTGATGTAAGATTTTCGAGTGGTCTGTGTGAGGTAGCCATTTTCAGCTTGATAGCGGGGGGCGTTTGTACGGCTCAAGGGGCATTCCTTATGGCTGGCCAGAGGTATCTGACTGGATCGTTGCCTTACAGGCGCCGTGCTGACCTGTCAAAACGCATTATGCGGTTTGACCTCACCGGTGGTTGCAATACCATGGTGCAATGGTTGGCCGTAATCCTACGGCAAGATTTGGGGAATGCTTATGATATTTGAAAATTCTGCTGTCGCTGTTGTGTCCGGTGGGGCCTCTGGGTTAGGCGCGGCCACCGTGCGAAAGCTTTCGGACATGGGCGCACGGGTGGTGGTTTTTGATCTGAACACGCAGGCAGGTGAGGCCGTGGCCCAGGAGGTTGGCGGGTTGTTTCAACATGTTGACGTGGCCGATCCTGTGAGCGTCGCCGCAGGGTTTGCCGCAGTGGTCGCGGAGCTCGGAACGCCGCGCATCATGATCAACTGTGCGGGCATTGCCCCGGCCATTAAAACCGTATCACGTGGCGCGGCGCATGATCCTGCGATATTTGCGAAAACGATCCAAGTGAATCTGATTGGCAGTTTCAATTGCGCATCTCAAGCCGCCTGTTTGATGGCGGCGGCCGATCCATGCGGGCCCGATGGGGCGCGGGGCGTTATTGTCAATACAGCCTCGGTGGCGGCCTATGATGGGCAAATTGGTCAGGTTGCCTATTCCGCATCTAAGGGTGGCATTGTCGGGATGACCTTGCCAATGGCGCGGGACTTGGCCGACAAGGGCATTCGTGTCTGCGCCATTGCGCCGGGTATCTTTGCCACACCCATGATGGACGGCATGCCGCAAGAGGTTCAAGACGCGCTGGGCGCGCAGGTGCCTTTCCCGCGGCGCTTGGGTCAGGGGGCGGAATATGCCAGTCTGGTTGGACATATCATCGACAATCAAATGTTGAACGGCGAAGTCATCCGCTTGGATGGCGCGATCCGCATGGCGCCTAGGTAGCCCCTCCAGATGCTGGATACAGAGCGCCCAGTCGCGATTCTTGGAGCTGGGTTGATTGGCGTCAGCTGGGCAGCATTGTTCATGCATCACGGGATCCATGTGCAGGCTTGGGATCCTGACCCCGTGGCACGCGATACGCTTGAAGAGCGGGTCAAGGCGCCCTTAGGGCAACTGAGGCAATTGGGGGTAGGCGCGGAAAGCCCGGGGCGCTTGACAGTTCATTCTGAGCTCATCGAGGTGTTGTCACGCGCGATATTCGTGCAAGAGAATGCACCTGAGCGCCTGGATGTGAAGCATGATCTTTACCGCCGCTTTGAGCTGCAGGCCGAGGCTGATGCCCTGATCGCTTCCAGCGCCTCTGGTCTGCCTTGGTCACAGCTGAGCGCGCAGATGGACCGGCCGGAGCGTCTTCTGAACGCCCACCCCTACAACCCGCCTCATCTCGTGCCTTTGGTTGAGCTGTTTTGCCCTGCGGAGACGAGTTTGGCCCGCGCCGAAGATCTTTACCGCCGCATTGGCCGGGTGCCCGTGCGCATGAAGCGTGAGGCGGTGGGTCATTTGGCCAATCGGCTGGCCTCTGCGCTCTGGCGCGAAGCGGTGCATATCGTAGCCGAGGGCATCGCGGATGTGGAGGCGGTGGATCTTGCTTTGGTGAACGGGCCCGGGCTGCGCTGGGCCGTTATGGGCGCGCATATGACCTACCATCTGGGCGGCGGCGCTGGGGGCATGGCCCATTATCTTGAGCATCTCGGCGACAGTCAGGAGGGGCGTTGGCGCACGCTTGGCACGCCGCAACTGACCCCAGAGCTGCGGGCGGCGTTGATCGCAGGGGTTGAGGCAGAGGCCAAGGGAAAATCTATCGCGCAACTGGAGCAAGAACGCGATGCCGCTTTGATGCGCATCTTGGCCACGCGCACGGCTTTGGATACCTGAGCCGCGCGCCGCTTTGGATCACTGGCCGCGAAACACGGGTGGGCGCTTCTCATTGAAGGCCGCCACCCCTTCGCGGCGGTCGTCGGTGGGAATCGTGCGATGATAGGCCTCGATTTCCATAGCCAAACCATCCGCCAGCCCCAAACCCCTCCCGCGCCCAATCGCCAATTTGGCTTGGCGCACGGCAATTGGCGCATTGGCCGCTATGGTTTTTGCGGTCTTGAGCGCGGCGGGCAGCAAGTCTTCCATCGGATAGATGGCATTGGCGAGACCCCAGTCTAGCGCCTGCTCCGCTGTGAAGACCGCACCGGTGAGGATCAATTCCTTGGCCCGTCGCTCGCCTATGGCGCGCGCGAGTGTCTGCGTGCCGCCCGCGCCAGGAATAATCCCGATTTTGACTTCCGTCTGTGCAAACCGCGCGCCCTGGGCCACATAGGCAAAATCGACCGCTGCGGCCAATTCGCATCCGCCCCCATAGGCCGCACCATTTATGGCGCCAATCACGGGAATAGGGCAGGTCATCACCGCACGCGCCATGCGCTCATAGATCAGATGCTGCTTGGACCATGCGGCGTTGCTCATCCCATGGCGTTCTTTCAAATCCCCACCTGCGCAAAAGGCGCGGGTGCCAGATCCGGTGAGAATGATCGCGCGGGTTTCGCTGGGGTCCATGGACAGAGTTTCGAAAATATCCACCAGATCCAACGCCATTTGCGTGTTGAACGCATTGGCAAAATCAGGGCGGTTCAAAGTGATTTGCACGACATGCTCCGCAGGGCTGGAGATGAGCAGGGTGTCATAGGAGTTCATATCAGGCCCCTTACCTTTGAGCTTTTGCAAATTGCACCAGCGCTTCTATGGTGGCGTCAAAATCATAATGCGGCGCCCAGCCCCAATCTGCCCGCGCGGCGCTGTCATCAAAGACATCTGGCCAGCGCTGGATCAGGTCATCGGTTGGGCTGCCAGGGGTGAAGGTGCAGGTAAACTCTGGAAAACGGCTTTGGATTGCCTCAACCAGATCTTGGGCCGTGAACATATAGCTGTGCAGATTATAGGCATGTTGGGTCAATGCAGCCCGCTCGGCAGAGCAAATCTCAACGATGCTGCGGGTCACATCATTGAGATAAAGCGTTGACATGCCCGTATTCGGGGCAACGGGCATAACGAAGTTGCCGCCTCTGGCTGCAGCGGCGATGGCATGGCTGGGATAGGCGGTCATCGCACCGGCTGGGGCTGAGGGGGACAGAACCATAGGGAACCTCAGGCAGCGAAAATCAAATCCATGCTTTAATTTGAGGTAAACCCCCATGCGCTCAACCGCGACTTTTGTTGCCCCGTAGATGTTTTCAGGCCATTGGGGCGTGTTCAAGGCCACGGGGCTGGCCAGGTCAGGACCGTAGGTTGCAGCGGTGCTGGCGAAGAAAAAAGGTCCGATATTTCGGTCCAAACATAGGCGCATCAAGCGAATGGAACTGGAGGCGTTCACTTCCCAAGCCAATTCGGGATTGGCTTCAGAGCTGCCCGAAAGCATGGACGCCAGGTGGATCACCACGTCGGGCTTATGGGTGCCGAGCGTGTTCTCCAAGAGGCTCTGGTCGCGCATGTCTCCCAGGACGACCGCATGGCGTGGCGCACAATGGGCGCCTTCGCTGCCGGGCAGGTCAAAGCTGACCACCCTTGTGCCGATGGCTTCCAGATGTTGCGCCACCAAACGGCCAAGATTGCCATTGCCGCCTGTGACCAATGCTGTTTTGAACATGAGACCCCTCCAATGAAGCTGTGCGCATCATGCCGGCAAGGCGCTCAGATTGGCAAGTTTGAAAGCACCATTGCGCGCAGATTGGCAGGGTCGCGGCGTTTATGCTTTCTGCAGGGCGTCAAAATCGCTTGCGCTGTGACGCTCCGCCAGACGTTCAGCAGCCGGCCCATGGGTGCGGTTGACCATGCGGCCGCGCTGAAAGGCGGGACGGGCATAGATCTCATTGGCCCAGCGCGTCACGTTTTTGTAGCTGGTGACGTCAAGAAACTCTGCGGCATCATAAAGCAGACCTTTGACCAAGGCACCGTACCATGGCGCGGTCGCAATATCTGCGATGGAATAGCTGTCTCCCGCCAAAAATTGCCGCTCTGCCAGATTGCGGTCGAGCACGTCGAGCTGGCGCTTCACCTCCATTGAGAAGCGATTGATGGAATATTCAAATTTCTCTGGAGCATAGGCGTAGAAATGACCAAAGCCGCCGCCCAAATACGGGGCGGATCCATGCAGCCAAAACAGCCAGTTCAATGTTTCTGTACGCTGGGCGATATCCTGGGGCAGAAACTCTCCAAATTTTTCTGCCAGATAAATCAAAATTGACCCGCTTTCGAANATACGAAGCCCGGTTTCTTGATCCAGCATGGCTGGAATCTTGGAATTGGNGTTGAGGCCAACAAAGCCACTGCCAAACTGCGCCCCTTCACCGATCGGGATCAGCCAGGCATCATATTCCGCCCCTTCATGCCCAAGCGCGAGCAGCTCTTCGAGCATTGCGGTGACTTTCACGCCATTGGGCGTGCCTTGAGAATATAGCTGCAAAGGATGCTGGCCGAGGGGCAGCTCTTTGTCGAAGGTTGGCCCTGAAATTGGTCGGTTGATGTTGCTAAATTTGCCGCCATTTTCGGCGTCCCATGTCCAAACTTTGGGAGGGGTATAGGGCATTTTGTTCTCCAATGTCTTCGCATTGCAACNTAGGGAGCGCAGTCGAAAAAACAATGGCGAAAGGCGTTAACTGGCCGCAAGAGAGAAAGAAAGGCTTTTGCGCAAANGGGATTTTAACAATTCCGTCGCCGCCTCGGAGTCGCGCGCGAGTGCGGCTTCAAAAATCATTTGCTGTTCTTCGAGCGCCTTTGCCCAGCGATAATTGCGCAGCACCAATTGGTATCCAATATATTTTTCATATATATTCTGAAAGACTGAGATCATATGCCGAGAGTTGCAGGCGCGCACCAAGGCAAAATGAAATTCCCAATCGTAGTGCAGTTGACGTTCCGGAGGAACGCCCTCACCAGCTATAATTTTCTTANCAATCATGGCCAGTTTGTGGTGGGCAGATACCAGGTTGCCCTCCCATTCTTCATCACCAAAGGCTAAAGAGGCCTTTANCGCGGCGCATTCCAGCAATACACGGAGATTGGACAGCTCAATCAGATCTTCGTTAGACATTGTGCGGACCAAAAATCCGCGTTGCTCCGGCGCTTCGACAAAACCATCACTGGCCAGCCGGTTAAGTGTTTCCCTTAAGGTTGAGACACTGGCCAAGTATTGCACTTTTAAGGTGTCTAATTTCAGTTTTTTCCCCGGCTTTAACGCGCCGGTGATAATGTCGGATTTAATCTTCAAATAAACCGAAGATCCGACGGTTGTCGCGGCACTCGTCATTTGCACTACCCTGCTTCGCTAATAAAATAATCATACACATTTTCAGGGAGTTCCTCAACATAACAGAATATCTGACAAAGTTTTAAGTACCATACAAAGCAGGCTTAATATTTCATTTATATGAAAAAATATCAGATATAACGGCTTCAAATTGGAGATTGCCAGTTGCGGAGCGATTGTGATCACGATGTAAAAATTGCGAATCAAAAAA